>ERZ825137.1961-NODE-1961-length-25021-cov-3.931427_pt1 | contig 25021 bp, 22 predicted proteins | sample MGYA00519873_ERZ825137 | MGnify/ENA primary metagenome ERZ825137 (study PRJEB31778, sample SAMEA3449190) | human gut metagenome | biome: human gut; feature: human-associated habitat; material: faeces | place: United Kingdom | collected 2010/2012 ...
ATGTATCAGACCTCAGCAAAGTAACAATTGCCCCTTCTGAAGATTACACCTATGACGCTGAAACCGGATTACTTACTTTCGCAAATCCAGCAGTTACAGAATTTACTTATTCTTATGCACATGGATATCGTCATGATGCTACTTGTGAACCAATGACCGTTCAGGCACATATCAATATCGATTACAAGATACTGAAAGGAGACAACACGACCTTAACTCCAGATAGCTCCTTGACTTTCCAGTGCACCGGAACAAAAGAACGCTTCCAGAATCTCTACATTGATGACATGCTTCTTTCTTCTGACAGCTACACAGTAGAAGAAACTGAAAGCGGATTAACATTCACAATCAACAAAAGCGCACTGAACAAGTTAGCAAATGGAAGCCATCACGTAACTGTTCTTTTTGAAAATGGAGAAGCAAATCTCACATTTACAAAAGCAGACGACAAGACAGCAGCTCCTACAACACCAACAGACACTCAGAAACCAGCTGGCAATAAAACTAACAAAGTTGCAACAGGAGATTCTGCAGCAGTCATTCCTTTCATGATTTTACTTGTTTTATCATTCTCAGTGTTCGCAGTAACATTCAGAAAAAAATTAACAAATAGATAAAGACACCGAGCGGCAGGAATCTATCCTGCCGCTCGGTCGGTTTTATGAAGGAATCATTACTGTGGCTCTGCATCAATCATCGTTCTTGTAATTGTTCGATATAACTCTCTTATGGTTACTCTTAATAATTCGGTATAATCACCATCCTGATCTGCTTTTTCTAATGCTTTATAGTATGACTCCTTATCCGTTGTTTTAAAATAAATCGGCGGTAATCCTTTCAATCTCAACATCCAATTTAATAAAGCTCTAGAACTGCGGCCATTACCATCTCTAAATGGATGAATTTGGGTGATTCTATGATGGATTTTCATACACTCAAGTACATATTCACTAATTGTTAAGTCATTAGCATGCGCCATTAAATCTTCTACTGGAACCTGTAATTTATACAATTCCATAGCAACCTGGGTCCAATCAACGGTTTCAAACTTAGTACCTAATACTAAATTATTATCAGTTCTAGTTTTTCCAGACTCCTCTGGGAAAGGAGCAAACTGAAACAGCATTCTATTTATATCCAATATTTTATATATTGTAAGTTGATCTTGTGTGCCCAAGACATAGTCATATAATTCAGCATGACCTAAAACTTGAATAAGGTCCTCATATTTCTCTTTACAATAGACACTTTCTTGACGGTTCAGTCTTAAATCGGTTACTATCTCCGCAACTTCCTCCTCATCCAAGTCTAACCCTTCCATGCGATTCTCATTATAAATGAAATCATTTTTAAATCTGTACCAAACAAGATTTTTCTCAACCACAAAAAAGAACACATATGAATCTACTGCTTGCCTTACAAGTGTTATAGATTCTGTATCTATACCTAATTTTTCTTTCTTTTTATTTGGCTTATATTTTGCGATTAACTTATTCAAATTCCCATAAGGGCAGTCAATCATATGAAAAACATAAGCCAATCTCCTAACACACGAGTTAAAACTAACTCCAAATTTTTCAGCAAGCATTAATGCGTTATCAAATGAAATTTTTCCTCTCACAGCATACTTGTCCGCTTCAGTCTTAAAAATATGAAATGGCATTAATAATTCAGCAGCAAACTGTTCAGCAAAAGTCTCCACTTCATTTCTGGCACCAATAGGGCATGTTTCATTATCTCTATCTTTTAAGTGATGGCACAGTTCATGAGCTGCAGAGAATCGTTGTCTTGTAATAGGTCTTTTTTTATTGATACCAACTATCGCAACATCTTTCTCATCTTCTGGCATCAAATAAATACCCTCTAAATCCTTAAACTCCATAAATTGATAAACAATACCATACATTCTCATCAATTTAAATGGATCTATTGAAATTAGAGGGTTATCTTTGCCATAAATATCTTCAAGAACCGTTTGTGCTAACATTCTCGGTGTCATTCCATCTTGGTAAATTATCGAAAAGTCATTAGTCATTCAAGCTCTCCTTATACCTTTTCTTGAAATCAATCAGATTCATAATTTCTTTTTTATCTATATCTGATAGTTCTGAAAAAGCCCTAGCAAACATTAAAGTTTCAGATTCATCATCTGCTTTCCCATTCATAAGCTCGTCAACACTTATTCCATATAATGTGGAAAATCTTCCTAATTCCTCCGCTGTTACTTTCCTTTGCCCAGACTCAATAGCACTGATTGTAGGTCGGGAAAGGTTCATCTGACGTGCAACAAATTCTTGGGATAGTTTTAAATACTTTCTAGCTTGTTTTAGTCTTTCATGCATATCTTTACCCTCCTTGCTTCCATTATGCTTTATTAGTATATAGTTTCAGGACTCACCGACGAGCGAAAACGTCTCGCCTTTGAGAATGTCAAACGAAGCATTTTTCACAGCCTTCACGGCACGGTCGCCTTTTCCGAATGTTATGTCAACATTTTTTGTCAGATTACCTGACATTTTGGTTTTCCACTTAGATTTTCACTGATATAATTCTGCTAACTTCCAGTATTTTTACGGCTCGTTTTAAAGATGTATTGATTTATTAATCAAATGGTAAGTTGGAAATCATATTTTACCCGCTTCTTGCCAAAAAATCATAAGAATAATTCGCCAAACCTTTTGCTTGAATTGACTCCGATTTTTCCATAAATGAACCTGCACCCTCGACATAAAGAAATATTTTCAGCTTTATACCACAAATTACTACAAAATCCTATTAACCAAAATACTCTGACTACATACTGTAATCAGTGCACCTTGATAATTCACATATGATTGAGTTAGGTATCTGTGATTTGGGCTGAACGAAAAGAAATCTCGTTCTTAACAGCCTCATTCAATGGAGCCAGTTGTTCCAACGTTTCATCTGTTATAGTGAGATACGGCAGTCTTTCAAATAGATAGGTTAAATCATTACGCCAGAACACTTCTCTTAAATAATCCCACACATAAAAAAATCATTCAAGATATCCTCCTTGGAGAACCCTACCCATTTTAGGCTCATACATTTAATCAATTCGTCGAGGCGAAGCATCAAATGCTTATAGTGAGTATCATTTTTAAAATCATAGTAATACGCATAACCATGGGCAATCGTTCGTCTGACTTCCTTAATTTGAGTACTAATTTCCCCTGCTGAAAACTTCGTTCGAGACAACAGTTGTGGAAACTCATCAAACATAGATTCCAGTTCTCTTTTCAATGGAAACCGAGGATTTTGAGCATTCTTGTGATCCAGCTTATCAAACAGATATTCAAATGCCACGACTTGCTCCACGAATCGCTGTGGCGTAAACATTGATTCATATTTTTCCAAATGTCCAAGTGGAATACTTTTCGTTATTTTATTGCCAGAATCCATCGCTATATTATTTAAAAGTTTCGGAATATATTTCATGACATTAAAATCATGAAAAAAAACTCCATTCCACACATCACTGTCTTCTGAAATGAGCGGACTATAAAACCACCCTGCTATATGTCCATTTTTATAAAGAATAATCCGTTTGAAAGAAACATTTGCGTGGGAGGTCATAAACATTGCCAGCCTCTGAAGCACAATCACAATATTATACATCTCTTGTATTCCATTTGTATGCAACGGCAACACTAATTCGCCTCTTCTGCTGAAATCTTCCAAAAGTCCTAGTTTGTTGTTGTGTCCGATTCGAAATTCTAATTCATAATTTCTACTATTCATAACGTTCAAACATATTAATAATATAACAATGCAAAAAACATGTGGCTCCAATAGAGTTTTCCACCCAGAATGTCACTTTCTGGGCTTGTCTCCCCCTATCCCAACATTGCCCCTGCAAGATATAGTTCTCTTTATCATTATATTCTTTACAAAAATCATCTAACAATGATTCATCCGTAAACAATTCCATACAATAGTTTTCCATTACAAACGGAATTCTCCCATCCCTAAAAAACACAAAACCTTTTGTCATCTTTTCCTCTTCATCCAATGATTTTTTCTATTCTTCTGCTCCGTCATAAATTTGAAATTCAACTCTAACCGGGATTCCCTCCTGTTCCTCCGTCTTCGTTTCCCAGGCTGCTTTTTTCTTATTCCAATAATAATTGCCATGTTTTATATATTGTGCTACCGGTTTAAACACATAGCCAAACAGGTGCAATACCGGCAGATACTCACCATGATCTATAAATATATCGTTTTCTAATGTAAATCGCCTTCGAAATCCAACCTTCTCCATTGGTAATGCGGGCAATATTCTAGAACTTTCCATATCAATAGAAGCACTCAAAATTCTTATCATATGATACTCCTCTTCGGTAGCTTTTTCTGGCAGCTTGAATTTTATATGATAAAAATCCTCAATTTTTCTAATATCCTGCATCTGTTCTATCCAGTATTCGGTTTTTCTAACATTTTGCTCCCACTCCTCGCATGGCAGAGCGGTGGCAAAGGAAAGATTATACTGTTCATGGTTGCACATTTTAATGAAAACTCTTTCTGAAGAAATGTAGCGTCTGACCAGATTCAAATAATATAACCGCTCTTCTGCTGTATCAATTTGGGAAAAATGATACGAAAACGCAATATGACTGATTTCATGATCTATCGTTGCTATGCAAATACATAGCGTATCATTATAAATCACAAATTTGTCTACAACATCATAAAAGAAATGAACCCCTGCCGCCTTCATAAAAGGGGCGACTTCCGCATCTAAATAAATATAAGCCGTAAATGTATCTCTGACAACATTCTGAAAGAAAGGCATACATTCGAATCTCTTATTAGAATGAAATGCAGAATTTATCTCATACAGAAACATTTGTATTGCCTCTTGATCTGTTTCATCCCCTTTCAAGCGTGTTCCCAACTCTTTTTTTACTTCTAAAAAGCCATTTTCTTCCAACATCTTCACTTTGTCTGCTGTAAGATCATGGATATTGAATACACATTCATGTTCCGATATTTTTTTAAACTCTTCTGAATGTACAAGCGTCGTGACCTCTGTTTCAACCGATTCCTCCTGATTTAAAGCAAATCTATATACACTTCGATCCTCTTGATTGCTGGCAAACGGATATAATGCCCAACCATTCGGAGAATCCCAATAGTGGATGGTTACACTTCCTTTCCGATTCTCCGAGTCCATTTCTCCAATTGCGATACAACTTTTCGTATCTGCACCCTCATAAATTAGATTTCCACATTGAAATTCATAAAAATAATCTCGTTGTTTTCGCAGTAGGTCATCATGTTCATGTCCTGCGATCCAAAGCTGTGCATTATAATCCATCAACAAGTTGTACATCATATTCTGCTCGCTTCTTGTCAAAAAATCATAAGAATAATGCGTCAAAACGATTGTGGTTTTCTGCGTATTCACCTGCTTTAGAACATTCATTACCTCTTCTGTTCCAAGAATCAGATCTCTTTGTCGTTCCTTCGTATACGATATCGTCGAATCTATATGTACCACATTAAAATCTTCCGTTTCAATGCAAAAATGCAGCTTCTTCGTATCATAGTAGGCAATCCTATCTGGATCCTCGTCATAGATTTCCTTAATCACTTCTATAAATGCTTCCCTGCCTGCTTTCAAATCTCCTAGAACCGGCTGCTTTATCACGCCATTTTTGGAATCATACCCATTTTTAAAAAGATTCTCGACCGCTTGCTTTCGCACTACATGATCTCTGTCTATGTCATGATTGCCCGGAACAATGAATAAATTCTTTCTTTCTACCCCAGCAACTTCACATAGCTCCTTCAAATATTTGGCTGTATCTTTATGAAATGCTCCCTCCGGTGCATATCGCAAATCTCCCGTCAAAAAGATATAATCAAATTGCATATGATTATTTTGTAAATACTCCAGTAACTTCTGACGCATCCGTTCATTATCCACGCCCCGTTTGTTCATGTGGATATCTGACAAATGCAGCCATCTTATCTTCCCCATTTTATTACCTCTCTTGCATTTAGAATGTCTGTGATTTATTTTACCTCTTTATATAGCTTATATCATTAAAGGCCAGACTTATAATCGATGCCCCTGATGCAAAGGCAGTAATCGCCCGCCTCATTTGTTTATTCATTCCCCATTCCTCCTAAAAATCCGACAATTTTGCTGTCATGATTGTATGTAACATCTGTATTGTATTATACTCAACAATACTGGAACCACAGTGCACCCGATCTCTTACACGAAAATCTTCTACACCCCTTCCATCCTGTTCCTCCGGCATCATCCAAGGCTCAAACATCGCACTTGGCTCTGGAATCTTGGCTCGTTCCATAATCCGAATGGCATAGCTTTCCTGAACATCAAAATCCTGATACCGTTGGTCAATACGTTTTCTTCTTCCTGAACTCAGTTTCCATGGATGCTTCGATGTTATCTCGATTCCCCTCCCATGCACCTTAAACTGTGCAAGTCGCTGTCGCACCGCTTCTGCTTCTTCTACCTTATAATAATGGCTTCTATACAACGCATATTGAAATGCCTCCTCCGAGAAAGAAGTAGCTGTCCGAATCTGCTCAATAATATATTCCGCCTGTTTCAATCCTTCATGCGGATAAATCCGTTCTCCTCCTTCCATCATCTCATAAACACGCTGGCTCAGTTCTTCGTGATGTCGAAACCGCAATTTCTCAAATTGAATATCCTGCTGTAACGGCATTGGCGTTCGCATATAAATCCCATAACCATTTTGCATGTGACAACGCATAAATGGCTGAAACCCTAACGGATAAATTAAATTCCCTACCTCACCACGATAAATTGGATAAGTCAGTCTACCATAAATATCTTTCCCATCCTCTGTCTTACCCACAACCTGATCTGTCCATGGCAGAAATTTCGGTATTGCCATCCCCCACCTAGACGGCATCTGAAAACTTGGCATATGATAAATCATACCATACTGATGCCATTCATCGATTTCCGTATCCGCTTTCGTAAGCGGCACCCATGCCCCATTCTTCCACTTACACGTTGCAAAAAACAACGCCACATTAAAATCGTTGGTAATATCCAGCCATCCCGTCTCCAATCCGTAATGCTGCGCTAATGCTTCATAAAGAACATCACTTACCTTCCAATTCTTCACATGCTCAAATTTCTGAAGCAAATATGAAAATTCAGCAATCCGCATATCAGCAACCATTCTATATAATTCTTTTTCTTCCACTGTAGTATATTTCTTTAGTGTTCTATGTAGGGACGGAACACTCTCTTCATAAATCCGATTTTCCCCACGATAGTAATTACGCCTCGCCGCCTGATTAATGATCACACCATGTGGATAATAAATTCGCATCCCAGAAGTCCGCGGATCCCTTACCAGATACTCCTGTTGCAATTCGTAATGGAAATTGTCGTATTTTTCGTAATAATTCTCCCCTCGATAGGAGGACTGCGTGATTCGCTCTGATTCCTCCGCTTCTCTAAGATTATCCTCATACAACAGCCTCAACTGTTCATATGAAATATCATGGACTCGATTATCCAACTGCCCCTCTTGTATTACATATTCCATAAAAAGACCTCTAAATTACTGCAAATATTCCGTACCACTAGAATCCATCAGAAAACCCGTAAGATTACTGATCCCTGAAAACATCCTACACATCTATTCTAACATGGATCTTCTTACAGTGCATGCACTACGTACAGAAAGAATGAAATTTTTCAAAAAATAAAAGTGGTGAAACATACAAACGCAATACTATGTACTCCGCCTTCCACAAATTCATCTTCAATTCTATTTTCAATAACATTCTATCCTTCTCAGAAATCGAACTTTTATTTTATTTTCCATTATTATTGACATCATTTTATTATTCTGATAATATATAACTGTTTTATGTAGCTTACGTTTAACATTATAGATGTGATTAATAATAACATTGGAGAAATGAATATGAAGAAAATATCTTATCAGAAAATGGCCGATACAATTATCGCCAAAAGAAAAGAACAAAACCTTACACAAGCTCAGCTTGCAGAAATGACTGGCATACACAGAGCTATGATCAGTCGATTAGAAGGACAAGATTATATTCCGTCTATCGATCAGCTTCAGGCAGTTGCCGATGTACTCGGATTCGAAGTTACCGACTTATTCGAAGAGGAAAAACCCGTCGTAAATAAGCCTGTTCTTGATAAAAAATACAACATCGCTGTTGCCGGTACCGGTTATGTAGGTCTGTCCATTGCGACACTCCTCTCTCAGCACAATCACGTAACAGCCGTTGATATCATCCCTGAAAAGGTTGCGCTTATCAATAACAAGAAATCTCCAATTCAAGATGACTATATCGAAATGTATCTCGCTGAAAAAGAACTGGATCTTGTCGCTACATTAGACGGAGAATCAGCTTATAAAGATGCAGATTTCGTCGTGATTGCTGCTCCTACCAACTACGACAGTAAGAAGAACTTCTTCGACTGTTCTGCAGTAGAGGCAGTGATTGAACTTGTATTAAAAGTAAATCCAGATGCAACCATGATCATCAAATCCACAATCCCTGTTGGATATACTGCATCTGTAAGAGAAAAATACCATACAAAGAATATTATTTTTAGTCCAGAATTCTTGCGTGAATCAAAGGCTCTTTATGATAACCTGTATCCATCCCGAATCATTGTATCATGCGACGAGGAGTCAAAAGAAAAAGCCGAAATCTTTGCAAAACTCCTTCAGCAGGGAGCGATCAAAGAAAACATTGACACCTTGTTCATGGGCTTCACAGAAGCCGAAGCTGTTAAGCTTTTCGCAAATACTTACCTTGCACTTCGTGTATCTTACTTCAATGAATTAGATACCTATGCCGAAACAAAAGGATTAGATACACTGGAAATCATCAACGGCGTCTGCCTGGATCCGCGTATCGGAACCCACTACAACAATCCAAGCTTCGGATACGGTGGATACTGCTTACCAAAAGATACAAAGCAGCTCCTGGCAAACTTTAACGATGTGCCACAGAATATGATTTCTGCTATTGTAGAAAGTAACCGAACAAGAAAAGACTATATCGCAGATCACGTACTTGAACTTGCTGGTGCCTATGAAGCAAACAGCTCCTGGGACCCAAGCAAAGAAGGCGAAAAAGTTATTGGTGTATATCGACTCACTATGAAGAGCAACTCTGACAACTTCCGTCAGTCTTCCATCCAGGGCGTTATGAAACGTATCAAAGCAAAAGGTGCAAAAGTTATCATTTACGAACCAACATTAGAAAATGGTACCACATTCTATGGTTCTGAGGTCATTAATGATTTAAAGAAATTCAAAAAGAAAAGTCAGGCAATCATTGCTAACAGATATGATTCCTGTCTGGATGATGTAATAGATAAAGTTTACACACGAGATCTCTTCAAAAGAGATTAATTATGAGGAGAAACTTGAAATGAATCATATAGATTTAAAAAATAAGACTGTTTTCGTTACAGGTTCTGCTGGTTTTATCGGCAGCAACCTCGTACTTGAACTCCTGAAAACACAATCACCAATTAACATTATTGGTCTTGACAATATGAACGACTACTATGATGTAAGCATCAAAGAATGGCGTTTAAAAGAAATTGAAAAATGCGTCAGCGAACATCCAGAATCTACTTATGTATTTTACAAGAATGACCTGGCAAATAAAACAATCATCGACAAAATCTTTGCAGAGCACAAACCGGATATTGTCGTAAACTTAGGTGCACAGGCCGGTGTACGTTACTCCATCAGCAATCCAGATGCCTATATTCAGTCAAATATGATTGGATTTTATAACATTTTAGAAGCCTGCCGCCATTCCTACGATAACGGAGAAAAAGGCGTGGAACACCTTGTATATGCTTCTTCCTCTTCTGTATACGGTACAAATAAAAAAGTGCCATACAGCACAGAAGACAAAGTAGACAATCCGGTATCTTTATACGCAGCTACAAAAAAATCAAATGAACTGATGGCACATGCATATAGCAAGCTATACAATATTCCATCAACCGGACTTCGTTTCTTCACAGTATATGGACCGGCAGGAAGACCAGATATGGCCTATTTCGGATTTACAAACAAACTCCTTAAAGGAGAAAACATTCAGATTTTCAACTACGGAAACTGTAAGCGAGACTTCACTTACGTAGACGATATCGTAGAAGGTGTCAAACGCATTATGCAAGGCGCCCCGGAAAAGAAAAATGGAGAAGACGGTCTTCCAATTCCTCCATACGCTGTATATAACATCGGAAACAGCAATCCGGAAAACCTGCTCGATTTCGTAACGATTCTTCAAGAAGAACTGATTCGCGCAGAAGTGCTCCCGGCAGACTATGATTTTGAAGCACACAAAGAGCTTGTTCCAATGCAGCCTGGCGATGTGCCGGTAACATACGCAGATACAAGCGCACTGGAAAGAGACTACGGATTTAAGCCAAATACAAGCTTAAGAACTGGACTTAGACAGTTCGCCGAATGGTATAAGAAATTTTATAATGTATAAGTTTCAAGTTAAGTAGGAGCCGCTGCGACTCCTACTTTTTTACACGTTTTTATCTACTACTCTTTTCCCTTCTTGTAATATGCTTGAATAATCCGGGGTGAAATCCATCACCTGTCCGGTGCACAAGTGAATATTTTTGCTGTAAGAAACCATGATTCCGGTAATATGGAAACCGTTATTCCGAAGCGGAAACCATCTTTGATTCGCTTGTTTACAATTGATAAGAAATTGAGCGAATGTCAAGCCCAGAGTCGCTTTGCGGGGCATAAGCCGGCTTTACATTTGTGAGATTTTTATATTCTACATAATTGCCAATCGGTTTCCTAATAACCGGACAGTATGGACTTGTTGACCAAAATATTCACGCAAGAATATTCAATGCCTTTTTTAATCTTTAAAAAAGCTGATAATCATAACTATCATAATTATTCCAATCGGAAATGCAGAAATGATACTTATACTTTGAATGTTGTTCACAAAATTGTTAGCTTAGCTTTTTGTGAACACTGCCGCATAATAAGAAGTCAGTTCTCTGCTACCCTTCCTATTTTTTCTATCAAATTAATGTTAAGCATTTTCCATAAATTTCAAGTAATTAAAATGTGTCATTACTTCATGTATTCTTGTATCCAAATCTGGTATACTCATATAATCCTTATAAACAAGAGTAAGCAATTCTGCATACTGTTTCGGAATACGAAATGTCCCATCAACTGTATGGAAAAGCTCTGTTTCCTCAAATAGAATTCTTGGAAATTCATAACAATCAGCAAACACATCGGCAGACACAAGATAATCTGACTTGTCAATCGGATACATTTGGCATAGTTTTTCATACTCGTTTTTCAAATCTTCTGTTTTTTTCATAGAATATTTCATTTTATCCAGCATTAAGCGAATGTATTTTTTCACATTTCCTCCTGCCTCTTCTTTACAATTAACAAGTTTACAATACCGTGTATGTGCTATCCTTTTTATTTGTTCAATATGTAGCTTCCGTTCTTCTACAGAATTCGGTGTTCCAACATAATAAAATACATCCACATGCAGAGCTTCACTTCTGTATCCTTTTGGCGCCAACCTCATAATGACATGTCTGCATTTTTGATTAACTTCTGGACAATAAAAATAGTATTTATCATCAAGTTCTTTTTTTAATGTCTCAATTAATCGCTCCTTGTCTTTGAATGCTACAAACACATCTATGTCGTAATCCCAAGGAATTTGGCCATTATCTCGAATTGCGCCTAAAAGAGAGCCATATGCTAGCTCATATTCTATATTACTCTTTTCACACACTCGGTGAAATTCAATAAGTGTATCCATGGTAATTTTTTGATATTTCTGGAATTCTTTGTAAATTTCTTCAAAGTTATCCGGACACAGTGGACTACTAAGTACCTCTTTTAAAAATTCTTCCGATGTCATTTATTCTTCCTCTTTTCTTTAAAATTAGCTAACAGCACCTTTGCTGATTCTCTATTCATCACAAATATCATTATTACATACAAAAAGACCACTACAATTTTATATCCAAAATTAAAAATACTGAATGTTGTTTGATACTTCATAATGCTCAATATCAATCCCATAAAAATAAATAGCTCTATTATTACAAAATTAATAACAAAATCTCGAATCCTCAACCCTACATCTTCGTATTTTCGGCTAATAGCAACTACAATTATCACTCTAACAAGCATCGCAATTGCATCCGCCAAAATCGATCCATATACGCTCCAAATCGGAATAAATATTGCAGATAACAAAATGTTTAACACACTGCCAGTCAATGTTGCTATGAACAACTTTCTTGATGCTTCTTTATAATAGAATAGTATTTCTACATAAAAATAGTATGTAGTCTTAATGGCGAATACACTTACGATCATAGGAACATACATCCATGCTCCCACGTAACTTTTTTGCAAAAAAAGTACAATATAGTCTTGTGCAAACAATGATATACCAACGAAGAATAAGCCGATCACCGCGATTAATAGTTTTACATTTTGTCTGATTGTTTTTTTATATTTGTTCTCTTTATTATGTAATCTCTCGTATAACCACGGTCCATAAGCACTATCTACGTAGCACTGAATCGTATCAGCAATATTTCCAAACTGAGTCGCGACGCTGTAAACTCCTAAATCTGCTAATGAACCCACATCTGAAATCAATAATTTTGATACAAATAGAGCTATTTGTGTTGAAAGATTGTGTGGCATGATCGGTATGGAATACTTTAATGCATCCTTTAAAAGTTTTAAGTCCATACAGAACTTAATTGTATGAGTCACGCTCATTTCAATCACAAAATAAGCTGTATATAGCACATATGCAATTAAGGATGCGAGAAGCGTTCCAAGCGCCCCCATCTTAAGACCAACTACAAAGAATATGTTTAATACTACTGATACAAAAAAATAAATTATACTACATATAGAGCTTTTCAATGCCCTTTGTTGGCTTCGTAAAATATTATCAAAAATTGTATATTCGCAGTTGAAAATCAGAGAAATTAAGGCTACTAATATAAGCGGATAATAATCTATACCTGAAAACAAATATTTCGATGTAAATTCTCTAAATATGGTTAATACAACAGCAAATGCTGTACCCGAAAAAAATACAAATAAAGATATTGTTCCATAGAATCTCTTTAGCTTTTCTGGTTCTTCTTTTAAATCCACGTAAAACCGCATAACGGCTGAAAACAGCGAAAAAGCAACAATAAAGCTTGCCGTCGAGATAAAACTTGTTATTACGCTGTTAATACCATAATCTTCTGTTGTCAGATAGACGGTATATAAAGGTAACAAGAAAAAGCTAAAGCACTTCAACAGCAATCCACTGCAAGAATATATGATTGAATTAATTAAAACCTTTCTTCCCGATGAAGTCTTATTTTCCATACATTTCTGTCCTCGTTTCACTAGGCACCTTCAAGAGCTACCTGTTTTTTGTTCTAAAATCTTATATATACCTTGATTACAAAGGAACGTAGCAACAAAAAGAGTAGCACTTTCCTTTTTTCGCGTATAATGCGTTCATCACAAACAACACCACCATAACATAAAGTTCTGCAGTATTCAAGGTTCATTCGAGCCTTTATTCTTTCGCTCATTTTTTATATATCATTTGACACTATCTTCCATTATTCCATCAATGCTATAAACACAAGGGAATCCCGAATTCTACTCCTTTATTCCGTTCATGTATGCTTCTCTGTGTGCTTCACACTCAACAAAATTTATTAAAAATCGACGATTTTTCTTTAGTTTTCTGTCTAAATACCAAGGCATCAATTTATGTCTTAACAACTTATTTACAACTCGAAATGCAAAAGATGTTGCTATTGGATCCCCTGTTTTTAAGTATAATTCTCGTATTTGAAGAGCAAACGCCCGATACTGTTTTTCAATAAAATCTTCCTTCTTTATTTCTTCAGAACGTTGCATCATTTCAGTTAGAATTTTTGTTGCATCATCCTCTACCGCAAGTCGTACACCTTTCCCATTTTTCCGAAGAGGAATATACTCAATCTTTTTTGTGTTAGTATCTACACTTACAAGTACAGATGTCTGCCAAAATTCACTCTCGGAGTGGTCAAACAGAAAATTTCCTTGGCCATAGACAATCGTTCCCTCTTGCCACTTTTCCTCACAACCAATGCAATGGGTGTGCTGACAAATAACAAGATCAGCTCCCTTCTCAACAATCTTTCTGCAAGTTTTCTGAAGGTTTGGAGAAGGGTAACGATAATGTTCTTTACCACCATGATAAAGGCAAATTACATAATCACATTGAGCTCTCAACGCTACAATATGATCAAGACTTTCAAGAGGATCAAAAGGGTTTGCCCCTGCCTGCTTCGCACTAACAATAGAAAACTCATGCTCGGCACAACAGTAGAAGCCAATTTTCTTGCCCTCCATTTCCACGATATGCGATTTTGCTGCTTCTGCATATGTATGTCCAACACCCGCATATGAAATCTTGTTTTTGTCAAGTTGTTCCATAGTAGACCACAAGCCTTGTTCCCCTTGATCTAATATGTGGTTATTGGCAAGTGTCAAAAAATTAATGCCAAGTTGTTTCAATCCAACTGCAGATTTTACAGAAGCAATCAAATTAGGTCCAGCTTTTTCAATCGGCATAGATTTATCTGTCAATGGTACTTCAAGATTGAAAACTCGATAATCTGCTTTTTTTAACAACTCAAACAGTCTACTATCAACGATTTTCTCCATCTGTTCTTCTTCAAAATATTGTTGATTTGATAAAGTAGGTACAATATCTGCACCAATTAATATTCTCATGTCTATTTCCTCCCTGGCAAATGTATCCATTCGCCAAATTTATAGTCCCATTCATTAGGTTCAAATTCTTCAAATCCCGATGCTGGGTAAAAAGTAAGCTCGCCAAAATATAATTTCCTGTCTATTTCATAAAAATCCACACGTAAAAATGGAATATTTTCTGATAATCTGTAAGCCAAGCTCTTCATCTGTTCAAAATTTAGAGGTTTCGGTATTACAGTATTAGAATTCGGATGTCCTGATCTTTTTATCGGTACGTGATTCCACTGTTCGTCAAAGAAATCCTCTCTTAGACCAGCACCTGAGAACTGTTCACTACAGACGAGAGTAACCTTAGGTTCGCCGTTGAAGCAAAACACCTTATAATCGTTAAGTGCAAAATTTTTCTTTTTATTTTGTAGCCTTATTACAAATTCACGAGTTAGAAGGATGTACCCCCCCAATTGAATCGGGCAATTTTATCCATTCTCCAAGTTTGTAATCCCATTTTTGATCTGTAAATTCACCCCAACCAGAAGCAGGGAAAAAGGTCAATTCTCCAAAATAAATCTTTTCGTTCACATCATAGAAATCTACACGAAGAAACGGTATGTTTGTACTCAACTTTTCTGCCAATTGCAACATCTTCTCCTTATTATCCGGAAGTACAATCACCTTCTCCTTATTTGGAGGGCATATCTTTTCACCGAGATCAAGCAAATTTCCCTGTGGGTCATAATAGTTTGCTCGATGTTCGATAAAACGATCAAAATCAACTTTTAAGCATTTACATACTCCGCCAAAACAAAAGAATTTATAATCACGCAGTTCAGAAACTGATTCATCTACCATATACTTTTCGGCTATGATTCTCGGCTTTACTGCCTTATATGGCCATTCTCTTCCGAAATAATAAAAGCGTCTTGTTAGCGCTTTGTTTATCTTTTCACGTGCCTTTGCGATGTCAAGTTTGCTTTTATCTTTGCATATAACAAGTCCTCCACTATCGTGGGTACACTTTAGAACGAACTGATTTGGCAACAAATCGAAATCGATATCATCAAAATTATCCCAGACTCCCAATGTTGGAATAACATACTCTTCTCCAATCTTTTCTGCTATATATTTCTTAACCTCATATTTATCAACCATTGTTGTATATTCTGTCTTACGGTCATTTAATTTAAGCCATTGAAGCTTCTCATTAAATGTTTGCGGATTTTTGAGATCAAGTTTCCTACCAAAAATCAACCTATAAATTAATTTCAAATACGCCGTATCAGGCATTCTTTCTAACATATCTGTTTTTGTTATATTATCCGCAATGGCCTTCTGAAATTCTCTTTTATCTTCCTTTTTAGTTATAAGAGCAAAAGCTGTCTTTAATTTACTCATCTATGTACCTTCTTTCATATCTAGGTTCTTTTAACATTGTACAGGCAAAGAAAAGCATAATTTGCGTTGCAGTACCTGTATAATTCACAGCACCATACTCAAACACAAGCATTGAAAATACTATCCCAATAACAAATGCTCGAATTTCAGGAGTATAACTATTCTTTCCTTTCCAGGCAACATAAAACAATTTCCAATAGAACCAATAGTATATAGCAAATCCTATGATTCCAAGATCATATAAAAGTTCTATATAATTATTATGAGAATAATAGAAATGTCCTGTCATCAATCTGTTGTAATGCTTAAAGCTGTCAAAACCATAGCCCCAAATCGGACTATCCAGCCACCTATTAAATCCTATCTCAATCATAGTTGCTCTTATTTCTGCTGATTTTCCTGAGATACTGTGCCCTGTACGTATGAAGGAGAACAAACTCTCCATTCGTTCGCCAATCACTGCATAAAACGCGGGAACATTCATAATCATATAATAAACTGCAATAACTATTGCAATAATAACACCCGTATACTTCACCAGATGTTTCCTGCCATGACTATCTCTCTTGAAAATCAAAAGAATGTATAAGAAAATAGCGGGAATAATAATAAATTTTCTTCCGCCGGACAAAAACATTCCATAATACGATGCAACTAAGCACAGTGTAAGAGCTATTTTATGTATTATCTTATTCTCAGAATACACGAGCAACCATATTGCATACAATGCAGACTTCATCAACAAGGTAGCCAATATGTTTGAATTTCCAAACAAATCCTCCCCAAATCTATTTGATGTAGAAAAACCAGTTAAATTTCCCCTTGCAAACAAAATGAAAATCAAAACTCCACCGCTCAAAACGTTTGCCCAACTAATTTTCTTTATATCATTAATATTAATATCATACTGTGAGAGAAACAGTATCAAAATGAAATTAACAATAAGAAGATAAAATTCACTATTAGACAGAAAGCCCTTCTCAGGCGAATAAAGCATAGTGAATACGCAAAATGCTATAAAGACAAGCATCCACTTTATCATCCGATCTATCTTAAGCTTTTTATTTAATAAAATGTATAACACAGAATATCCTAAAAAAAGATATAGGGTTAACGAGCCAATTGAACTTGAGAGCACCATATCATTCGCAAGTGATGATATAAATACATAAAGACAAAACAGTGCTACTCCGACACTTCTTTCGCTAAGAGCCATTCTACGGTTGAATCCCCTTTCATTTAATTGTATTTGATTCATGAACAAACTCCTTATTTCAACTATATTTCCATCTGATTTCATTATCAGTCTTCTTGATTTATTGCGCCGCTTTCAGAAACTCATCATAGCCCTCATGTTTACCTACATAATTTCTCAATGTAGTCTTCCCACAGATCTATAATCCTGCTCGGCTCAAATCTATTTACAACATCACGTGCGTTATTACCACATTTTTGTGCTAATTCAGGGTTATCAGCAAATTCGCACATAGCCTCCGCCAGAGCATTAACATCGCCCATTGGTGCCAACAAGCCATTCTCATGATCTGCGATTAACAATCTTGCTCCTCCGGGAGTATGATTCGTAGAAACACAAGGCAAACCAACAGCCATCGCCTCAAGAAGTGAATTAGATATTCCCTCATAGTCAGAAGTTATAAGAAACATTCCTGCATCGGAAATATCTTGCATTGGTGTTCTTGTCACTCCCATAAACTTAACCTGATCTTGGATGTTCAAATCAGCACACCACTGTCTTACCAAATTTTCATCATCGCCTGATCCGTATATTTTCAAAATGTATTCAGGATGTTTTTTCGAGAAAACACTAAATGCCTGCAACATAACATCTAACCGCTTCTGCTTGTTATCAATCCTGCCAACGGACACCACTGTCTTCTCATGCTCTTCATATGGCACATTAGGCACGGTTCCTTTAATAAAAATAGGATTAGGAATTACGCTTCCGCGTTTCTGCAGTCTTTTTCCATAGTAAGCCTTTGCACCATTTGTCTGAAATACGCCACCACTTGCACTATCAATAATTAGCTTAAGGATTCTGTCCTTAAAAGTATTTGGCAAAGTTATTGCCGGATCACCTCGTTCTGATATTATAGACGGTATCTTGAGCGTCTTACCGACTACAGTTGCATACATGTTTGGAAAATTCGTAAAACCTATTAGAACATCGGCATGAAACTCCTTCGCGTATTGTGCAACTGCTTTTATTTCTGCTTTTCGTTTTTTTTGTTGAACCTTATCTTTCACATTGAATACATCTATGTGCTCATCTATATTTTGTTTATATACATTGACATATTCAGGAACGGCTCCAAGGTTTACAATGGCACAGATATGACCACGTTCGGACAAAGAATTGGCCACGAAAGTGAGCATTTTCTCTGCTCCGCCAAACCCTATACTATTTGTGATAAATATAATTCGTAACATGTCACTCTCCATTTCTCTTCATTTAAAAGATTGCATTTCCAAATTTTATATATAATTCAATTACAGTTCTCAGACGAATCCTCTGTAACGACTTTGTGTTATCTTTTGCCTGAGAAAGTAAATCATTCGTTCGCTGCTTCCAATTCGGCACATGTTTCAAATGCCGCCAACAACGAGCTTTATATGCCATGTAAAGAATGGGCTTTACCATTTTCGGGTAGATTGCGCTCTTAATCACATATTGTAACACACATTCATTTATAAATAACGTATGATTTTTTTCATCACTGCAATTCCACTTGTTCACCTTTGGATTATGAATGATTCTAATTGCAGAACAGAACACGTTTTTACAACCTGCATCTATCACATACAGAGATGGAGGAATTTCTTCATAGCCATACCTATTTGAGAAATAAGGTGCTTCTTTGAAAAAATCTCGTCTCAAAAAATGGGAACCACCACAGAACATTTTACATTCATACAGATCATCCTCCAGTTTCACCGAAGTTCTATCTAGTCTATCACTCTTCCATGCAGTATCATATATCTGTGTCGTAAGTGTGACTATACCTGTATTCTTATCGAGTATGTCAAGTGCATATAAAAAAAATTTCTTGCAATGTTCGTCTATGACTGCATCGTCATCCAATGAGTAATAATATAATCCACAGGACTTTGAAAATGCGTAATTACGCCCTCTTCCACAACCAATATTCTCTGGAAGTTTTTCGTAATAATATTCGTATCCACTGTTCGTTAAAATCTCCCTTACAACCTTTTCTGTGTTGTCTGTAGAAGCATTGTCAATCACAACAAATTCTGTTTCATTTGGCAAATCAGTTCTCAAACAGCTGTACAAAGCTTCTGCCAGCTGTTCTTCACGATTCATCGTAACAATTCCAATTGTAAGTTTCTTTCCCATTAATTTATTCACCTCGATAGCAATTTTTTAACTGCTATCAAACAGGCAATTCAAACAGGACAGTTTACAAAATAGATGAGCCAAAATCCATAAACATTTTTACAAATGTACTAAATTTGATTCTCTCCATCCGATTACACATCTGCATAGTATTAGCAACAATATCTGAAAGTTGTTTTCTAATACTTTTCGTTTGCTGCAAATACTTTTTACAACGTTGTTTATATGCCAACCATATAAGTGGTGTGCAGATTATCGGATACATCTTTCGTTTGATTGCATATGGAACCCCGCACTCAATGATAAGATATTCCATATTCTTATCACTTGTACGATCCCATTTATTGACAGCAGGTTTGTGAATCGCAATCAAATCGGGACAAAACGCATTTATCATTCCGGCATCCATGGCCATCAGCGATGGTGGAAGTTCCTCATATCCATACTTATTTGACAAATACGGTGAAGTGTCAAAAAAAGATTTTCGCAAGAAATGGGAACCTCCGCAGAACATCTTGCATTTATACACCCCTAGATAGATTTCTTTCCCACATATGGCCTGTCGATTTGCCTGCCATGCTGTGTCATATATCTGTGTGGCTAATGTTGCAATATTTTGATGCCCGTCCAATATTTCAATTGCTTTCACGAAAAAATCTGGATCATTCTCGAAATCTACAACGGCATCGTCATCCATACCGTAGATGTACTCACCCGTAGATTTTTCAAAATAAAGGGTTCTTCCCCCCCCGCTCCAATATTGGACTCAGTTTTATAATATACATATGGATAGCCGGATGAATCAAGAATTGACTTCACCACGGTTTCCGTATTATCTGTTGATGCGTTGTTGATGACAACAAACTCTGTTTCATTCGGCAAATTTGACTGTAAGCAACTTTGAATTGCTTCTGCGACTTGTCGTTCTCTATTCATGGTGACAAGACCAATAGTAAGTTTCATTTCCGCACTAACCTCCATTTTTATAATTTTTCAGCATCTCGCAAGATTTCGTATTATTTTCCTAATTCTATAACTTAGATGTCAGACATTGGATGACATTTTCTGCTCTGTATTTTTCTGCTTCTTTTAAACAATCTGACTTCTTGGAAAGAAGCAGCTCCGGATTGTTTCCTACACTTATGAGTGTAGTGACAAAAGCATGGTTATCATGAACTGGATACACGTATCCAGTTTTCTCATTCACGATCTCTGAATTGTAACGCCAATCACTTGCGATTACAGGAACACCTGCAGCCATCGCATCCAGAAGTGTCCCCGCAAAGCCCTCTCCTTCATAGTACGTTGGAAAAAGTAGGGCGAAATAATTTTTCAACACCTCGACACTTTTATCAAAAGGAACAAGTTCGCCATACTTAATGTACAACGGAAATGTACTCTTTAGCTTATTAAACCATTCCGTTTGTGCTGAATCCACCTGGCCGTAAATATCCAAAGTGTAAACTATTCTGCCAAAGTGCTCATTCACTGCCTTCACGGCATTTACAGCATCTTCTATTCCTTTTTCTTTCATGACACGCGAAAATGTACAAAGGCGATACGGCTCCGTATGATGGTAAACAAGTTCCGATTCTTTCAGAATATTCAGGTCTTTAAAGTTCGGCATTACATACACATTGTTGAATTCCTGTATTTCTAATGCTTTTCTCATAGTATTGGTTTCCACATAAATACCATCAAATGACATCAACGCTTTAGTCAATTTTTTTCGCTTCTTCAAAAACTCAGGAAGCCAACCACCAATGACCACATAGTGGAGCTTTCTATGAAACAACAGATTTAACAGCACTAATAACGGAGCAAATATTCTCAATCCATTTTCAGCAGGCATTATAATTATATTTTTGTGATATTTAAGTGCTATCAAAGCTTGACGGAAGGCACTTATCAAAGCTTTTACTCCACCATGAGTATCTATACAAGAAACTTCTTTTTTTCCTAATTCTTTAATAATTTCCTTTGTAACAATTTTGGTTTTCACTGTTTGTCCATTAAGTAGATTTTCACCATGTCCAAAATGTCCAATAATACAAACTCTTTTCATTGTCTTCTTACGTACCTTTTCTTCTTATAAAATCCAAACACTAAATTTCTTCCCGTATTAAACAGACTTGAAAGTATTCCCATATCTTCAGCCTCACGATAAAGCTTATAATGCCACCCTATCATTGTTCTAATACTATGAGTACTTACACTTCCCACGCGACCTTTTCTATACTGCCCTAAAATTTCATCAAGCAAATAGCAATCTGCTTTACGACATACCTTCAACCACATTGCGTAGTCGTTATTCTTCTTTATATCTTCGATCTGAATAAGACCAATCTTGTTGGCATCATACATAACTGTAAGACATCCTGGCCAACAATAATTAAACATTCCTGTTTTTGTTATTTTTTTAGGACCAGTGACTTTTACACCTGTTTTATTTCCATCAACATCAATCTCTTCATAATTTGTGTAAGAAAAAGCGCAACCGTTTTCTTCCATAAATTTAATTTGCTTTTCAAGTTTTTCAGGCATCCAAAGATCATCCGAGTCAAGGTATGCGATCCACTGACCTTTAGCCTTTCGAAGCGCTTTATTTCTGCTTATTGCCGCACCAGAATTCTTTTCATTTTTGAAATAACGTATACGACAGTCTTTTATCGTATCAACAACTTCATCCGTATTATCTGTTGAGTAATCATCCACTATGATCAATTCCCAATTTGTATAAGTCTGATCCAATACTGATTGAATAGTTTGTTTAATATATGGAGCCGTATTGTAAGAAGGCATAATGATTGAAACTAATCCATCTTCCCTTTCTATACCATCATTTTCAATTAAAATCTTCTTAGCCACTTGCTGCTTTTGTTCGTATTCATTTTTATCAACTTTTTCTGTTCTTAACAAATAATCTCCATAATCTTCCGCAGTAGCCATATCTTCCTGTGTTATTCCTTCTTGTTTAATAAATGCTTTTTTAACAGTTTCAAGGATAATCTTTAAATCTTCTTTAAAACTCACTTTTTCAATGTATTTTAAATCCCAATCAATCTTGTCTTCCCATGAAATTGCATTGCGTCCATTAACTTGCGCTAATCCACTTAGACCTGGCTTTGCAGTATGTCGTATTCTTTGTTCATCTGTCATAAAAACCATATCTCTTACAAGTTGTGGACGCGGCCCGATTACTGACATCGTTCCATTAAGTATATTAAACGCTTCAGGCAGCTCATCCAAACTTGTATTTCTGAGCCATTTCCCAAATTTTGTCAGTCTGACATCATCTGGAAGCAATTCCCCATTTTCATCTCTCTCATCCGTCATCGAGCGAAATTTATACATTTTAAAAACAGTTTCTTTCCCATCCGGTCCAATTAATCCCGGTCTATCTTGAGTAAATAAAACAGGGGAGCCCAGTTTTGTTCTAACAAGAAGTGCGACGCCTAAATACAAAGGACTAAATACTACAATTGCACCAGTTGCACATGTTATATCTATTGCTCTCTTTACATATTTTTCATAAAATCCCATTTTGCGCGGGGTAATCGAATTAATGATACCTGCTTTGTATGTGGATTTTTGAGCTTTATTTCTCATTACTTTTGCTGTGACTGCTGTTACAACAGTAGCTCCTGCAGCAACACAGCCTATTACTTTTTTCTTTGACACAAATTTTCTCCTCTTTGAATCTATATTACTCAAAACAAGCTCTTATTACTTCTATAATTCTATCCTGCTGCTCCGCTGTCATCTTATTATCACTTGGCAGACACAGCCCTCTCTGAAAGATATCTGCACCAATATTTTTGATTTCACCTGCAATATACGCATTTGTTTTTGCTCTACCAGATCCTTTAACTGTTACGAACTCATGCATTCTGAACATTGGCTGCATATGCATTGGTTTCCAAATTGGTCTGCCTTCCGCATTGATAGAAGCAATCGCATCCAGAATTTCTGTCGGGCAACTCTTGCCTGCTTCTGCTATGTAAAGTGCTTCCGTTTCGCTTCTTACCTGCTTGCACATTGCATCTTCATCAATCAACATACTACTCAGCCAGTAGTTCGGCTCTGCTTTTGTTTCATCAAACGGATTCATCTGTACTGGAAGATCTTTTAATCCTTCGTTGTATCTTTCATAGATTGCTTTCTTCTGAGCAATATGCTCATACAAATGATTATACTGTTCTCGAATCACACCAGCAATCACATTGCTCATTCGATAGTTATATCCTACTTCTTCATTCTGATACCAAGGAGCGTTTTCTCTTGCCTGGGTTGACCATTTACGAGCCTGATTTGCATCTTCTAAGGAATCAGTCAGCAAGCATCCCCCTGCTGATCCTGTAATAATTTTATTACCGTTGTAAGATACAACTCCATAATCACCATAAGAACCACACTGCTTACCTTCCCAGGTTGCCCCCATTGCTTCGGCCGCATCTTCTACCAGTAATGCTCCATGTTTTTCGCAAATCTTTTTAATCTCCTTAATGTTTCCTGGAAATCCGTATAACTCCGCATATACTACGAGTTTTACTTCTGGGTACATTTCAAAAGCCTTCTCCAATGCTGCCGGATTCATTCCCCAAGACTCATACTCTGTGTCAATGAATACAGGAATTCCTCCCTCGTACACAACTGGATTGAGTGTTGCATTAAAGGTAACATCACTGCAAAACACTCTTTTCCCCTGTAATGCTCCTACTCCTACCGGCGGTTTGCCATATAATCTTTCCCCCGCTAATTTCATAGAAAGATGAAGTGCTGCTGTTCCACAGGATAATCCTACTGCATATTTCGTTCCCGATGTCTCAGCTGCTATTCTTTCGACTTCATTAATATTTGCGCCAACTGTTGACATCCAGTTTGTCTCATAGGCTTCCATGACATATCTCATGGACTCTGGATACATTGTTGGTGAACTTAACCATACCTTTTCCGAAAATCTTTCCATCTTGTGTTGTTTAGTATGTATCATATCTCCTCTTCCTCTCATTTTTAATCTTCTTATGAACATCTGACCGCTCAGGTACTCGTAACAAGATTAACTCCCTCTTTTCGCCATTTTAGCCCACCGTGCTTTTTTCTAACACAGTGGGCTTTGTTTGTATTTTTAGCACCTTATGATGCTTTTTCATTTACTTCTTCCGGCCTCTTGAAGGTCGGGACAACGCTTCGCATTGCCTCTCTTACTGCTTCATCATCGCCTGTTGCACAGGCTTCTTTCAGAATCTCCAGTTTTTCTGCCAGCATTTCTTTTGTAATTGGCTCATCCTTCTCAATGAAGATGAGACTGTTTTCCGTTTTTTCCAGGGTTTCTGTCTGAATCAGAAGTTCTTCGTACAGTTTTTCTCCCGGGCGAAGTCCGGTGTATTCGATCTTGATATCTACATCT
>ERZ825137.1971-NODE-1971-length-24919-cov-3.491112_pt1 | contig 24919 bp, 17 predicted proteins | sample MGYA00519873_ERZ825137 | MGnify/ENA primary metagenome ERZ825137 (study PRJEB31778, sample SAMEA3449190) | human gut metagenome | biome: human gut; feature: human-associated habitat; material: faeces | place: United Kingdom | collected 2010/2012 ...
GGTATTATTGGTAAAGTAAAGAAAGTATTTGCTTCCATTAAGAATATCAAAGAAAAGATAGCTGTATGGCTTGATGATGAACACAAGAAATTATATGCATTTCTCTGGGTTAACATTATGAAAATCTTAAGAAAGATTAAGCCAAAGGAATTCTCACTTGTTATCCAGGCGGGAACAGGAGAGGCATATAGTACAGGCACTGTGGTTTCATGGTACAGCCTGTTCTATGGTTTATTCCAGTTAGACTGGATTGATTTCAAGCCAGACTTTGAAGAAAAGAAATTTGAGATGGATTTACATGCTAAAGGCAGCTTTAGTGTAGGTCCGCTTGCTCTTATAGCATTTAAGATTTATAGAAATAAAGATTTTAAGAGATTAATCCTCAAGAGAGGAAAATAAGGAGATATATTATGTCAAATACACCGGATGAAAAGAATATGAAAACAGGATTTAACGAAACAGTTCAGTCATTATTCAAGGGCATGGATTCATATATTTCAGCAAAGACAGTAATGGGCGAGCCTGTTCATGTAAATGATACAATCGTAATTCCATTAGTAGATGTATCTTTCGGTATGGCAGCAGGCGCATTTGCTAACGAGAAGAGCACACGTGCAGGCGGCGGTATGAAGGGTAAGCTTTCACCTACAGCAGTACTTGTAATTCATGACGGTATCACAAGAGTTATTCCTGTAAAGGATCAGGATACATTAACAAAGATCATGAACGCTGCACCTGATTTCATCGACAGAATCATGAAAGAGATTCCATATGTGAAATTAAACGGTCATCCTACCAAACGTCTTCCAAACAACGTAAACGTAAGCTTCCAGTTCATCGAAGGAGAGTCCATGCTGCTTATGCTTGACAACTATGGCGTCTGTGCATCCAGCGGTTCCGCCTGTACATCAGGTTCCCTGGATCCATCTCACGTGCTTCTGGCAATCGGACTGCCACATGAAAAGGCACATGGCTCTTTGAGACTGACATTGAGCGAAGAGACAACAAAAGAAGAGGTAGATTTTGTTGTGGACAAGTTGAAAGAAATCGTAGCAAATCTGCGTAATATGTCACCACTTTACGAAGATTTTGTGAAAAAACAGAAGAAAAATGAAGAAAAATAGATTATAATAAGCAAAGGAGAATTGGATTATGTATTCAGAAAAAGTAATGGATCATTTTCAGCATCCAAGAAATATGGGAGAAATTGAAAATGCCAGCGGAGTAGGAACAGTAGGAAACGCAAAATGTGGCGATATTATGAGAATTTATCTCGATATTGATAAAGATGGAATTATTCAGGATGTTAAATTCAAAACATTTGGCTGTGGTGCAGCAGTGGCGACCAGCAGCATGGCTACAGAATTAGTAAAAGGAAAGAATATCTCAGAAGCAATGCAGGTAACCAATAAAGCAGTTATGGAAGCATTAGATGGACTTCCACCGGTTAAGGTACACTGCTCACTTCTTGCAGAAGAAGCAATTCATGCAGCACTCTGGGATTACGCAGAGAAAAATGGAATCAAGATTGAAGGTCTTTCAAAACCGAAGTCTGATATCCACGAAGGGGAAGAGGAAGAAGAATATTAGAATGGAAAAGAAGAAAGTTGTGGTAGGCATGTCCGGTGGAGTTGATTCTTCTGTTGCGGCATATCTGCTGAAGGAACAAGGATATGATGTGATTGGAGTTACCATGCAAATATGGCAGGAGACAGAGAATATTGTGCAGGAAGAAAATGGCGGATGTTGCGGACTTTCGGCAGTGGATGATGCGAGAAGAGTTGCTTCCATGCTTGGTATCCCATATTATGTCATGAACTTCAGGCAGGAGTTCCAGAAACAGGTAATTGATTATTTCGTCGGAGAATATCTACGGGGAAGAACGCCCAATCCATGTATTGCCTGTAACAGATATGTGAAATGGGAAGCGCTTCTTAAGCGAAGCGTGGATATTGGCGCAGATTATATTGCAACAGGTCATTATGCACAGATAGACCATCTTGCAAATGGAAGATATGCGATTAAACATTCCGCGACCAAGACAAAAGACCAGACATATGCACTCTACAACCTGACTCAGAACCAGTTGAAACACACACTGATGCCAGTTGGGGCTTACACAAAAGAACAAATCCGGCAGATAGCAGAGAATATTGGGCTTCCGATTGCACATAAACCTGACAGTCAGGATATTTGTTTTATTCCAGATGGCGATTATGCTTCTTTTATTGATAAAGAATGCAACAGAACAATTCCAGAGGGCAATTTTGTTTCGTTGGATGGAAAGATATTGGGCAGACACAAAGGAATTACCCATTATACGGTAGGACAGCGCAAAGGACTCGGTTTATCTCTTGGACATCCTGCATTTGTACTGGAAATCCGTCCGAAGACCAACGAGGTGGTCATTGGAACCAATGAAGATTCTATGACCCGGGAAGTGCGGGCAGAGAAGTTAAATTTTATGTCAATGGAAGACATAGAAGACGATATGCATGTATTCGCAAAAATCAGATATAATCATAAGGGCGCGTGGTGTACGGCAAAACGGACGGGAGAAGATGAAATCCTTTGTGTGTTCGATGAACCACAGAGAGCAGTGACACCGGGACAGGCACTTGTGTTTTATGATGGAGATTACGTGCTCGGTGGAGGTACCATTATCTAAAAAATAGGCGGCTGTAAGAAATATGCTTTACGATTTTCTAAAGTTATGAGGTATCTGCACTTCGTTCCAGTTGTTACTAAACGTAAATCAATGCAGCAGGTCTTGAATAAGACCTGCTGTTATTATATACTTTTTATACAATGTTAAATATTTCACAAAATTCAAGGGAGAAAACGGATTTTTAAGAAAATTTGATGAATTTATGTAAAGAGGCGTAAAAAGGGAAAATGCACTTGAAATTTGATGGTGCGTTTAGTACAATAATTGTGATTGATGATTATATGATAATGCAAAAAAAGTTACCGTTATTATATAAAATGTCGGAACTTTAGGAGGAAAGAATCATGGCAGTAAAAGTAGCAATTAATGGATTTGGACGTATTGGACGACTTGCATTCAGACAGATGTTTGGAACAGAAGGATATGAAATCGTGGCAATCAACGATTTGACATCTCCGAAGATGTTGGCTCACTTATTAAAGTACGATTCTACACAGGGCAGATATGCATTATGTGATAAAGTTACAGCAGGAGAAGATTCCATTACAGTGGACGGAACAGAGATTAAGATATACAAAGAGCAGAATGCAGAGAATCTCCCATGGGGAGCATTGGATGTAGATGTAGTTTTGGAGTGTACCGGATTTTATACATCAAAGGAAAAATCAGAGGCACATTTAAGAGCAGGTGCCAAGAACGTTATCATTTCTGCACCGGCAGGAAATGACCTTCCAACTGTTGTTTATAATGTAAATCACGACATTATTACGAAGGATGACCATATCATTTCCGCAGCTTCATGCACAACAAACTGTCTTGCACCGATGGCAAAAGCATTGAATGATTTTGCACCAATTAAATCTGGTATTATGTGTACAATTCATGCATATACTGGAGATCAGATGACACTGGATGGACCACAGCGTAAAGGTGATTTAAGAAGATCCCGTGCAGCAGCAGTGAATATCGTTCCGAACAGCACAGGCGCAGCAAAAGCAATCGGTCTTGTAGTACCGGAATTGAAAGGCAAATTAATCGGTTCTGCTCAGCGCGTTCCAACTCCGACAGGTTCTTCTACTATTTTAACAGCGGTTGTTGAAGGCAATGTAACAGTGGATGAAATCAATGCAGCTATGAAGGCAGCTTCTAATGAATCATTTGGATATAACACAGACCCGATTGTATCCAGTGATATTGTAGGTATGACATATGGTTCTTTATTTGATGCTACACAGACTATGGTAATTCCGCTTGATAACGGAACTACACAGGTTCAGGTAGTTGCTTGGTATGATAATGAAAACTCATACACAAGCCAGATGGTTAGAACGATTGAATATTTTGGCACATTATTATAAGAAATAGAAAAGTTGATAAGGGTCCGGTCTGTTTATCAGGACCGGACCTTTTCATATGAGAGGAAATGCTTCTTCCATTATAAAATCAAATATATAGATAAAATCAAATATATAGAGAGGGTTAATACTATGCTTAACAAAAAATCAGTGGATGACATTAATGTGAAAGGGTTAAGAGTCCTGGTTCGATGCGATTTCAATGTTCCATTACAGGATGGAAAGATTACTGATGAGAATCGTCTGGTGGCTGCACTTCCAACAATCAAGAAATTAATTGCAGATGGAGGAAAAGTCATTCTTTGTTCTCATCTTGGCAAACCCAAAGGAGAACCAAAGCCAGAATTGTCTCTGGCACCGGTTGCAGTGCGCTTAAGTGAACTGTTAGGACAGGAAGTTAAATTTGCAGCAGACCCGGAAGTAGTTGGAGCAAATGCAAGAGCAGCAGTGGAAGCAATGAAAGATGGAGAAGTGATACTGCTTGAAAATACGCGCTACCGCATGGAAGAAACAAAGAATGGGGAAGCATTTTCAAAGGAACTTGCCTCTCTTTGCGATGTGTTTGTGGATGATGCATTCGGTACGGCACATCGTGCGCATTGTTCTAATGTGGGAGTTACTGAATACGTTGATACAGCAGTAGTAGGATATTTGATGCAGAAGGAAATCGATTTTCTCGGAAATGCGGTCAATAATCCGGAAAGACCATTTATTGCTATCCTTGGCGGCGCGAAAGTATCCAGCAAAATTTCTGTAATTGAGAACTTGTTAGATAAAGTAGATACATTGATTATCGGTGGTGGGATGTCTTACACGTTCAGCAAAGCTCAGGGCGGTTCTGTTGGTAACTCTCTGCTGGAGGAAGATTACTGTGAATATGCATTGAACATGATTAAAAAGGCAGAAGAAAAAGGTGTGAAGCTGTTGCTTCCGGTGGATACTGTAATTGCTGATGCTTTTTCCAATGACGCAAACAGAAAAGTGGTAGAAGCAAATGCGATTCCAGACGGCTGGATGGGACTGGATATCGGACCAAAGACTGCTGAACTTTATGCAGCAGCAGTGAAAGAGGCAAAAACGGTCGTATGGAATGGACCGATGGGTGCTTTTGAAATGCCGAATTTTGCAGATGGTACGAAAAAGATGGCAAAAGCACTTGCTGACACAGATGCAGTGACTATTATAGGTGGTGGCGATAGTGCAGCAGCCGTAAATCAGCTTGGCTATGGAGATAAGATGACACATATTTCTACCGGTGGAGGCGCATCACTGGAATTTTTGGAAGGAAAGGAACTTCCGGGTGTTGCGGCTGCAAACGATAAATAAAATGCCGGAGTAGGAGATATGTTATGGAAAGAAAGAAACTGATTGCAGGAAACTGGAAAATGAATATGACGCCCACGGAAACGGTGAAATTGATACATACGTTAAAGCCACTCGTGGTAAATCCGGAAGTGGATGTAGTGCTTTGCGTTCCTGCCATTGATATTATTCCGGCTATAGAGGCTGCGAAGAACAGTAATATCCAAATCGGTGCGGAAAATATGTATTTCGAAGACAAAGGCGCGTATACCGGGGAAATAGCACCGGGTATGCTGGTAGATGCCGGAGTAAAGTACGTGATTCTGGGGCACTCTGAGCGCAGGGAATATTTTGCAGAGACCAACGAAACTGTTAATAAGAAAATGCACAAAGCGTTCGAATATGGTCTGACACCAATTTTGTGCTGTGGAGAGACTTTGACACAAAGGGAACAGGGAGTTACTATGGAGTTTATCCGTCAGCAGGTAAAGATTGGATTTCTGGGAATTACCGCAGAACAGGCGAAGAAAGCGGTAATTGCATATGAGCCAATCTGGGCAATCGGAACCGGTAAAACCGCAACTACAGCACAGGCACAGGAAGTCTGCAAGGCAATCCGTCAGTGCATTTGTGAAATTTATGATAGAGATACGGCAGAAGCAATCCGGATTCAATATGGTGGTTCTGTAAATGCGGATACGGCACCGGAACTTTTTGCACAGCCGGACATTGATGGCGGTCTGGTAGGTGGCGCATCGTTGAAACCGGATTTTGGAAAAATTGTGAATAATCGGATGTAATATAAGGAGCAGAAAGAATGAGTAAGAAACCCACAGTTTTGATGATACTGGACGGTTATGGACTAAATGACAACAAGATTGGAAATGCGGTGGCAGAGGCAGATACTCCTGTAATGGATGCACTTATGAAGGAGTATCCGTTTGTGAAAGGGAATGCCAGTGGCCGTTACGTAGGACTGCCTGATGGCCAGATGGGTAATTCTGAAGTGGGACATCTGAACATGGGGGCCGGAAGAATTGTGTACCAGGATTTAACAAAGATAACAAAGTCCATTCAGGATGGTGATTTCTTTGAAAATTCAGAACTGATAAAGGCATGTGAAAATGTAAAAGTGCATAACTCGGCTCTGCATTTATTTGGTTTGCTATCAGATGGAGGTGTGCATAGTCACAATGCTCATTTATATGGACTTCTGGAATTGGCAAAAAGGCAGAAGATTTCCAAAGTATATGTACACTGCTTTCTGGATGGCCGTGATACCCCGCCAATGTCAGGAAAAGAATATGTCCGTGAACTGACGGAGAAGATACAGGAAATCGGTGTAGGACAGATTGCTACGGTAATCGGTCGTTATTATGTAATGGACAGAGATAACCGGTGGGAGCGTGTAGAAAAGGCTTATGAAGCTATGGTAAATGGAAAAGGTAACAGGGCAGAAAATCCGGTAGAAGCTATTGAAAAATCGTATGAGCAGGAAGTGACAGATGAGTTTGTTGTTCCGACTGTTATTGTGAAAGATGGGGAGCCGGTTGGAAAAGTAAAGGATGGGGATTCTGTTATTTTCTTTAATTTTCGTCCTGACCGTGCAAGAGAAATTACCAGAGCATTTTGTGCGGATGTATTTGACGGATTTCCAAGAGAAAAGAGGATACATACTACTTATGTATGTTTTACAGAATATGATGTTACGATTCCCAATAAGAGTGTTGCCTTTCCAAAGACAAAGCTGGAAAATACGTTGGGAGAATATCTGGCAAAATGTGGTTTGAAACAGGCCCGTATTGCTGAGACAGAGAAATATGCGCATGTTACTTTTTTCTTCAATGGAGGTGTGGAAGAGCCAAATGAAGGAGAAGAACGGATTCTGGTCCATTCGCCAAAAGTCGCAACCTATGATTTACAGCCGGAGATGAGCGCACCGGAAGTTTGCGATAAGCTTGTAGAAGCCATACGGTCATTGAAATACGATGTGATAATTATTAATTTTGCAAATCCGGATATGGTCGGTCATACTGGTGTAGAATCGGCAGCAATCAAAGCAGTGGAAACAGTAGATAGCTGTGTAGGAAGAGCGGTAACAGCATTAAAAGAGGTGGATGGACAAATGTTTTTGTGTGCAGACCACGGTAATGCAGAACAGCTAATAGATGATGCCACGGGCACACCATTTACAGCGCACACTACCAATCCGGTTCCATTCATTCTGATTAACCGGAAAGAATATGGGCTTCGGGAAGGTGGCTGTCTGGCAGACATTGCACCGACGTTGCTGGAGCTTATGGGGCTTCCGAAACCAAAGGAAATGTCGGGGGAATCGCTTTTGATAAGAGTATAGGAAAAGAGACTATCAAAAAGAATATCGGGGAATAGAAAAGGCAGAAGACATCTGGTACAAGAATAGATGTCTTCTGTCTTTTTGGATTACAAAGTATGAGATGAAGATTCTGATTGATTTTTGATTCCGGGTCTATAAGAAATAAGTATTGCATTTACAGGAAAATGCAATTTACCCACATGTGAGATTGCATAAAATGAATAAAAAATAAATTGATAATTCATAAAATGGTGGTAAAATCAACAAAAAGCAAAATATAATAAAAGAAAATTGCAAGAATCAATTGACGAAAAGTCATTTTGTGTTATACTAAATACCATGAAAGTCTCAGGAGGACGAGGTATTTAAAAATGACAGCATATAAAGACTTAAGCAGAGAAGAGTTATTAGAAATAAAGAAGAAATTAGAAAAAGAATTTGATAAGGTAAGAGCACAGGGACTTCACCTGGATATGTCCCGTGGAAAACCATCGAAAGCACAGCTTGATTTGTCCATGGGAATGATGGATGTATTGACCAGCGATTCAGATTTGGTCTGTATAGAAGGTGTGGACTGCAGAAACTACGGTGTGATTGATGGTATTAAAGAAGCAAAGCAGTTGTTTGCTGATATGATGGAAGTGCCAAAAGATAATATTATCATTTTCGGAAATTCCAGCCTGAATGTGATGTATGATACAGTAGCCCGTGCCATGACACATGGAATCATGGGAAGTACTCCATGGTGCAAGCTTGACAAGGTAAAGTTCCTCTGTCCGGTTCCGGGATATGATCGTCATTTTGCCATTACAGAACATTTTGGAATCGAGATGATTAATGTTCCGATGACAGAGAACGGACCGGATATGGATATTGTACAGCAGTATGTGGAAAATGACCCGGCTGTTAAAGGTATTTGGTGTGTACCTAAGTATTCAAACCCTCAGGGGATTACCTATTCAGATGAAACCGTTCATCGTTTTGCAACGCTGAATCCGGCGGCAGAAGACTTCCGAATTTTCTGGGACAATGCTTATGGAATTCACCATTTGTATGAGGACAAGCAGGATTACCTGATAGAAATACTGATGGAATGTAAAAAGGAAGGACATCCGGATATGGTTTATAAGTTCGGTTCTACTTCCAAGATTAGTTTTCCGGGTTCTGGAATTGCAGCGATTGCAGGTTCGGATGCCAATATGGCAGATATTCGTCAGATGATGGCAGTACAGACTATTGGACATGATAAACTAAATCAGCTCAGACATGTGCGCTTCTTTAAGGATATTCATGGTATGGTAACCCATATGAAATTGCATGCTGAGATATTAAGACCAAAATTTGAGGCAATTCTTACATGCCTCGATAAAGAATTATCCGGTCTGGAGATTGGAACATGGCTTGCACCTCGCGGAGGGTATTTTATTTCCTTTGATGCAATGGAAGGCTGTGCGAAAGCAATTGTAGCAAAAGCAAAGGAAGCAGGACTTGTGATGACTCCTGCAGGAGCTACTTTCCCATATGGAAATGACCCGAAGGACAGTAATATTCGTATTGCGCCATCATTCCCAACACCGGAAGAACTGGCTGTTGCAACGAAGGTGTTTGTTCTGAGTGTAAAACTGGTCAGCATTGATAAGATTCTTTCCGGACAAACCGATAACCCTTTATAAATGATTTGAAACAGAAAAAACCGGCAAGACAGAACGTCTTGCCGGTTTTTTTCTGTTTATGAGAAATTTGCCACGAGACAGATTTCTTTATTTAGCCTTCTAATTTTTTGTGTGCGGTAGAAAGCATCAGTTTAATACGGTTTAACTGGTTGACTTCACTTGCACCCGGGTCATAGTCGATGGCTACGATGTTTGCATCAGGATGTCTGCGCCGGAGTTCTTTGATAACACCTTTTCCGACGACATGATTCGGCAGACAGCCAAACGGCTGTGTGCAGACAATGTTTGAAGCACCGGTGTGAATCAATTCCAGCATTTCTCCGGTTAAGAACCAGCCTTCCCCCGTCTGGTTTCCGAGAGATACAATCTCGGACGCCATCTTCGCAAGATCTTCGATGTGTGACGGAGCATCAAATCGTTTGCTTGCCCGGAGTGCATCTGCAGCAGGTTTTCTCAGCCATTCAATAGCCTTGATACCAAGATTTGCATTTCTTGCAGAAGATTTCTTCGCACCCAGATGATCTGCTTTAAAATTCGCATTATAGAAGCAGTAGAGGAAGAAGTCCAGAAGATCCGGAACAACGGCTTCTGCACCTTCCTGCTCTAATAAATCAACCAGATGATTGTTTGCAGCCGGCTGGAATTTTACCAGGATTTCACCGACAACCCCGACACGAGGTTTCTGGATATCCAACAATGGAAGTTCATCGAAATCTTTTACGATGGTACGACAGAGACGTTTGAATTCACTTCGGCTCTGATAGCTTTTTGTAAGATAACGGATAACTTCTGCCTCCCATTTTTTATGTAAAGCATTGGCGGAACCGGGTACTGCTTCATATGGACGAACACGATAGAGACAGCGCATAAAGATGTCACCCAAAATCAGTCCATAAGCACCTTTTATAATCAGACCTGGTGTAATTTTAAAGCCGGGATTACTTTCCAGTCCGCTTAAATTCAGGGAAATAACAGGGATGTGCCCGTATCCCGCTTTTTTCAGACCACGACGGATGAAGCCGATATAGTTACTTGCACGGCAGCCACCACCGGTCTGACTGATAATGACTGCAAGTTTATCGGTATCATATTTTCCGGATAACACAGCTTCCATAATCTGCCCTACAACAAGCAGAGAAGGATAGCATGCGTCGTTATTTACATATTTTAATCCCATGTTAATGGCATTTTTGTTATCGTTTTTCAATACTTCCAGTTTGTAGCCTAATTTTTGTAATACTGGCTCCAACAGCGAAAAATGGATCGGTGACATCTGCGGGCAGAGGATAGTATAGTCCTTGCGCATTTCTTCGGTAAATACTACCTTTTTGATAGAAGCAGGCTGAATGGTGCGTTCCAATTTCTTCTGTTCACGGACACGGATGGCTGCCAGGAGAGAACGAATACGGATACGCGCAGCTCCCAGGTTATTTACCTCGTCAATTTTCAGGGAAGTATATATCTTTCCGGAACCGGATAAAATATCTGCTACTGCGTCTGTGGTAACTGCGTCCAGTCCGCAACCGAAGGAGTTGAGCTGGATTAAGTCCAAATCGTCTCTGGTCTTTACATAGTTTGCCGCAGCATATAGTCTGGAGTGATACATCCACTGGTCCATGACAATCAGTGGCCGCTCTACCGGATTTAAGTGTGAAACAGAATCTTCCGTGAGCACTGCGATTCCGTAAGAAGTAATCATTTCCGGAATACCATGGTTTACTTCCGGGTCATAGTGATACGGACGTCCTGCGAGTACGATGCCGCGGTGTCCGGTCTTTTCCATATAAGCCAGAGTTTCTTCTCCTTTTTTGCGGATATCCTGACGGCAGGCAGCCAGTTCTTCCCATGCAGCGTGAACAGCACTTCTGATTTCGGATTCTGGAATGGTTTTTTCTTTGCCAATGGACTGGATCAGACCGGAGGTTACCGTTTCTTCCGTGGTAAGGGCAAGAAATGGATTCATAAATTCCACATTACCTGAAACAATATCTTCCATGTTATTCTTAATATTTTCTGCATATGAAGTTACGATTGGACAGTTGTAATGATTGTCAGCCTCTGGAAATTCATTTCGCTCATATGGAATACACGGATAGAAGATGAAAGGTACACCTTCATTAATCAACCACTGTACATGTCCATGAGCCAGCTTTGCCGGATAACATTCGGACTCGCTTGGGATGGATTCAATTCCAAGTTCATAAATCTTATGAGTAGAAGCAGGGGAGAGAACAACCCGGTATTTTAATTTTGTAAAGAAGGTAAACCAGAATGGATAGTTTTCATACATATTCAGTACACGGGGGATACCAACTAATCCACGCGTAGCCTGTTCTTCGGAAAGTGGTTCATATCCAAAATAACGGTTATTCTTGTATTCAAAAAGGTTCGGAATATCCTGATTTCGTTTTTCTTTTCCAAGTCCACGCTCACAACGGTTTCCTGAGATAAAACGGCGTCCGCCGCTGAATTTGTTGATTGTCAGACGGCAGTTGTTGGTACAGCCATGGCATTTACCCATGGTAGTGCTGTATTCTAACCGATTAATTTCATCGATGGAAAGCATCGTTGTATTTTTACATTCTTTAAATTCATAACGCTCTCTGGCAATCAGTGCGGCGCCGAAAGCACCCATGATTCCTGCAATATCCGGACGGATAGCCTGACATCCGGCGATTTTTTCAAAACTGCGGAGTACCGCATTGTTGTAGAAGGTTCCACCCTGAACAACGATATTTTTACCAAGCTCAGAGGCATCTGATACTTTGATAACTTTAAATAAAGCGTTTTTAATGACAGAGTAGGCAAGCCCGGCAGAAATATCTGAGACAGAAGCTCCTTCCTTCTGTGCCTGTTTTACCTTGGAATTCATAAATACAGTGCAGCGGGTTCCGAGGTCAATTGGCTGAGTAGCAAAAAGAGCTTCATGGGCAAAGTCTTCCACACTGTAATTCAAAGATTTTGCAAATGTTTCGATAAAAGAGCCGCAGCCGGAAGAGCAGGCTTCATTTAACTGTACGCTGTCAACTGTGTGATTCTTGATTTTGATGCATTTCATGTCCTGTCCACCGATATCTAAGATACAGTCAACAGACGGTTCAAAGTAAGCGGCAGCATAATAGTGTGCAACGGTTTCTACTTCGCCCTCATCCAGAAGAAGCGCAGCTTTAATTAAAGCTTCTCCATAACCGGTAGAGCAGGAGTGCGCAATGGTAACACCCTCCGGGAGAATCCGGTAAATCTCTTTGATTGCGGTAAGCGTTGTGCCAAGCGGATCACCATCGTTGTTGTGATAGAAGGAATAAAGCAAAGTTCCGTTCTCATCTACAAGTGCAGCTTTCGTTGTGGTAGAGCCGGCATCAATTCCCAGATAGGCATTGCCTTTATAGGAAGCAAGGTCTGCTACAGGAACCTGATGTTTCTTATGGCGTTCTTCGAATTCATCATATTCAGCCTGAGAGTTGAATAATGGTTCCATACGTTCCACTTCTACGTCAAGCTGGATGTGATCATCCAGTTTCTTTTGCAGCCTGGCTAAATTCATCTGCGTTTCGTATTTTGAATTTTTAGCAGCGCCTACAGCGGCAAAAAGATGAGAGTATTTTGGTACAATCGTATGCTCATCATCCAGGTTCAGCGTGCGGATAAATGCTGCGCGCAGTTCAGGAAGGAAATGAAGAGGTCCGCCTAAGAATGCAACGTGACCGCGGATGGGTTTTCCACAGGCAAGTCCACTGATGGTCTGGTTCACAACGGCCTGAAAAATAGAGGCAGCCAAATCTTCTTTGGTAGCGCCATCGTTAATCAATGGCTGAATATCGGATTTTGCAAATACGCCACAGCGGGCTGCAATGGTGTAAATAGCTTTATAATTATGTGCATATTCATTCAGACCGGTAGCATCTGTCTGAAGAAGAGATGCCATCTGGTCGATAAAAGAACCGGTTCCACCGGCACAGATTCCGTTCATACGTTGCTCGATATTTCCATTTTCAAAATAAATAATCTTGGCATCCTCACCACCGAGTTCAATAGCGACATCCGTCTGTGGCGCATAGTCTTGCAGTGCAGTCGATACCGCAACCACTTCCTGAACGAAAGGAACTCCCAGATGTTTGGCAAGGGAAAGCCCGCCGGAACCGGTAATAACCGGGGATACATTTACCGGGCCGAGTTTATGAATTGCACGCCCCAGTAAATCTGAAAGCGTCTCCTGAATGTTTGCAAAGTGTCTTTCGTAATCAGAAAATAAAACATCATTACTGTCATTCAGAATTGCAATTTTGACCGTAGTAGAACCAATATCAATGCCGAGCGTATGTAATTCTATTTGATTCATATGTATTACCTCGTTCTAATTAATTTTATCGTAACTGTTCAAATGTGGGGATTCCTCAGATGCCTCATTCAGAATCCTGTATGCTCCGGACAGTTAGAAAATATTTCCTATTATTAATGTAATAAGTGTGTTATATTTTAATTCATTGTTGAATTTTACACTAGGAAAGAAAAAAAAACAAGAAAAACAGTATGAAGAATTAGTTAAGAAACAGTAAAGAAAGTAAAGTTTTTGGATAGAATTGACAAACGAATTTTGAGAGGCTACAATAGCAACAGTACAAATAATGAGGAGAAAACATATGAATTGGTTGAATAAAATGGAACGGAAGTTTGGAAAATATGCTATAAAAAATCTTACCATATATCTGCTGGCCTGCTACGGAATCGGCTATATCATCAGTATGGTAATGCCGAGTCTGCTGACATATTTTACACTGGAGCCGGCACTGATACTGCAGGGGCAGGTGTGGAGGCTGATAAGCTGGGTAATCATTCCACCTACCAACAGATTTATCTATGTGGTATTTATGATGCTTTGTTATTATTCTCTGGGAAAGGTATTGGAGCAGATCTGGGGAGCTTTTCGGTATAATCTTTATATGCTTTCCGGAATGCTGTTTACGATTATTGGTGCATTTATTGCGTATGGAATTATATATGCAAAGTATCAGGTAATGTTGGGCGGATTTGGAAATGTGGTCAGCACATATTACATCAATTTGTCCATTTTTCTTGCATGTGCGTCAATGATGCCAGATATGGAAGTCCTTTTTTGGGGACTGATTCCGGTTAAGATGAAGTGGTTTGCTATTCTGGATGTGGTTTTGGTAGGAATGGATTTGATTCAGGGGAGTATGGTAACAAGAATTATTATTGTTGCATCCCTACTGAACTTTTTGATTTTCTTTTTCGCAAACCGGAATATGCAGCGCTACAATCCAAAGCAGGTTATGCGCCGGAAGAATTTCCAAAAACAAGTACAGAGACCGGTACAGAATTACGGAAACGGTGCAAGACACAAATGTGCTGTCTGCGGAAGAACGGAGCTGGATGACCCAAATCTGGAATTTCGTTATTGCTCGAAATGTAAGGGAAATTACGAATATTGCAGCGACCATTTATTTACACATGAGCATGTCAAATAAAATGTAAAAAGAAAAATGATAGGTAATGCAGAAGTAAATATGCTCAGTATGGAGGTATGGAAATGAAAAAGACAAAAATTATATGCACAATGGGACCAAACTCCAATGACCGTGAATTGATGAGAAAACTAATTCAGAATGGAATGGATGTTGCCAGATTTAATTTTTCACACGGGGATTATGAAGAGCAGAAACAGAGAATGGATATGTTAAAACAGCTTCGGGAAGAAGAACAAATACCTGTAGCAATCCTTCTTGACACCAAAGGACCGGAGATAAGAACCGGACTTTTGAAGGATGGGAGGAATGTGGAGCTAAAGGAAGGAGAAACATTTATCCTTACCACAGATGAAATTATCGGTGACGAGAAGAAGGTTTCGATTTCTTATGCAGGACTGGCAGATGATATTTCTGTAGGAAAACATATTTTAATTGATGATGGGCTGATTGATCTGGAGGTACAGGAACGCAAAGGTCATGAGATTGTCTGCAAGGTACTCAATGGAGGCGAACTGGGGCAGAGGAAAGGAATCAATGTGCCGAAGGTTCCGGTAAGACTTCCTGCAATTACAGAAAAAGACAAAGAAGATATTGCTTTTGGTGTATCACAGGGTATTGATTTTATCGCAGCTTCTTTTGTGCGAAGTGCAGAATGTATTTTGGAAATTAAAGCATTATTGAAATCTTTAAAAGCACCTTATATTCCGATTATTGCAAAAATCGAAAATGAACAGGGAATTCAGAATATTGATGAAATTATTCGTTGTGCCGATGGCATTATGGTTGCAAGGGGTGACCTTGGAGTAGAAATTCCGGCAGAGGAGGTTCCTTATCTGCAGAAGATGATCATACAGAAATGCAATGACAATTATAAACCGGTAATTACAGCTACCCAGATGTTGGATTCTATGATCCGGAATCCACGTCCGACCAGAGCAGAAGTAACGGATGTGGCAAATGCGGTTTACGATGGTACAGATGCGGTTATGCTCTCAGGCGAGACTGCACAGGGCAAATATCCGGTAGAGGCATTGAAAATGATGGTTCAAATCGTAGAAAACGCAGAGGAGCATCTGGATTATTCGGCAATCATGGAGAAGAATCTGATGAAATGGAAGCATGGGATTTCCAGTGCAATCGGTTATTCCACCGTGACTACGGCTGATACGCTGGGAGCAAAGTGCATTATTACTCCAACAGTAAGTGGTGCAACCGCCAGAGTGGTGTCGAAGTTCCGACCGAAAACTCCAATTTACGGTGTGTCACCAAATGAAGAATCCCTTCGCCGAATGCAGATGTTCTGGGGGGTACATCCAATGAAGTCTCTGGTATTCCAGACTACAGAGGATATTTGTTCCGGAGCAGTGGATTTACTGAATGCAAAAAAAATTATAGAAAGCGGAGATGTTGTAGTACTGACAGCCGGAATCCCTTCGCCAAATGTACACAAGACAACGAGGGATGGACTTAGCAATATGATGAGAATTGCGATTATAGAATAGAGTACGAAGGGGAAGCAGATATGAAAAAACGACCATTTATTACAAAAGAAAAATTAGAGGAGATTGCACAGACCTATCCGACTCCATTTCATCTGTATGATGAAAAAGGAATCCGTGAAAATGCAAAAGCATTAAAGGAAGCATTTTCATGGAACAAGGGTTACAAAGAGTATTTTGCAGTAAAAGCAACACCGACACCGGCAATTCTTAAGCTTTTAAAGGAATACGGATGTGGATGTGATTGTTCATCTTATACGGAATTACTTCTTTCACAGACCGTTGGCTCTGTAGGAGAGGATATCATGTTTTCTTCCAATGAGACACCGGCAGAAGAATATCTGCTGGCAGATAAGCTGGGCGCAATTATTAATCTGGATGATATTACCCATATTGATTTTTTGGAAAAAACAATCGGCAAGATTCCGGAGACCATAAGCTGCCGTTACAATCCGGGCGGACTTTTTAAGATTTCCAACAGCATTATGGATAATCCGGGGGATGCCAAATACGGAATGACAACGGAACAGATTTTTGAGGCATTCAAGATTCTGAAGGCGAAAGGTGCGAAAGAATTTGGTATTCACGCGTTCCTTGCAAGTAATACAGTAACAAATGATTATTATCCGGCACTGGCTAAGGTTCTTTTTGAAGTTGCGGTTAAATTGCATCAGGAAACAGGGGCGCATATTAAATTCATTAACTTGTCCGGTGGAATCGGAATTCCATATCGTCCGGATCAGGAGCCGAATGATATCAAAGTCATTGGAGAAGGGGTGCGTAAGGTTTATGAAGAAGTGCTGGTTCCGGCAGGCATGGGCGATATAGCGATTTATACAGAACTTGGAAGATTCATGTTAGGACCTTACGGCGGCTTGGTAACAAGAGCAGTGCACGAGAAGCATACACATAAAGAATATATCGGGGTGGATGCATGCGCAGCCAATCTGATGAGACCGGCGATTTACGGGGCATATCATCATATTACCGTCATGGGAAAAGAAGAAGAACCATGTACACAGATTTATGATGTAGTAGGTTCCCTTTGCGAAAACAGTGACAAATTTGCGATTGACCGGAAGATGCCGAAGATAGATATGGGTGATTTGCTTTTCATCCATGATACAGGAGCACATGGATATTCCATGGGCTATAATTACAATGGTCGTCTGCGCTCAGCGGAAATTTTACTGAAAGAGGATGGAAGCGTAGAGTTAATCCGCCGGGCTGAGACACCGAAAGATTATTTTGCTACGTTTGATAGCCTGGATATTTATCCAGAACTGGAAAAGAATATGATTGAAGCGGCAGAATTTATCAAGGCAGACTGATAAAAGGATTTGTAACCTATGTTTACGTAACAAATTTGCAAATTTATGTAAAATTATCTTGCGAACCTTTGGAAAATATGGTAATATGAATATCGGTTCGTAAGAACGCCGGTGTGTCGGAATGGCAGACGAGGCAGACTCAAAATCTGTTGTGGGCAACCACGTGCGGGTTCAAGTCCCGCCGCCGGCATGGAAACTCCTTGATACATGTTCAAGGAGTTTTTTCTTTATCAGAATAAACAGAAAGGTGCATTACAAAATGAGTAAAATTGTATTGATAGATGGACACAGTATTTTAAACAGAGCCTTTTTCGGACTTCCGGATTTGACAAACGCAGAAGGGCTCCACACAAATGCAGTGTATGGTTTCCTGAATATTATGTTTAAAATACTGGAAGAAGAGAAACCAGAATATCTGACAGTTGCATTTGACGTACATGCACCTACATTCCGGCATGAGATGTATGCCGAATATAAAGGAACAAGAAAACCGATGGCAGAAGAATTAAGACAGCAGGTGCCGCTGATGAAAGAGGTATTAACTGCCATGGGTGTTAAAATCGTAGAAAAAGCAGGTCTGGAAGCAGATGATATTCTTGGTACTTTGTCAAAACGCTGCGAAGATGCAAGGATGGAAGTTGTTATTATATCAGGAGACCGAGACTTACTCCAACTTGCAACAGAACATGTGGAAATTCGCATTCCAAAGACCAAGAGAACCGGTACAGAAATTGAAAATTATTATGCCGCAGACGTGAAAGAAAAATATCAGGTAACACCAACTGAATTTATCGATGTGAAAGCTTTAATGGGTGATACATCAGATAATATTCCGGGTGTGCCGAGTATTGGAGAAAAGACAGCGACGAAGATTGTTGTAGAATACAAGACCATTGAAAATGCCTATGCCCACATTGATGAAGTAACACCGCCGAGAGCAGCTAAGAATTTGAAAGAATATTGGGAACAGGCGAAGATGAGTAAAGCCCTTGCGACAATCAATGTAGATGCAGATTTTGATTATTCTCTGGAAGAAGCCAAAATGGGCAATCTGTATACAGAAGAGGCTTATGTATATTTCCAGAGATTACAGTTTAAGAATCTGCTTGCCAGATTTGATGTCAAGACAGAAAATGCACTGGAAGACTCTTTTCGGATTGTAAAGAAGCAGACAGAGGCAGCGCACATTTTTAAACAGGCAAAGAATGCTTCCAAGGTTAGCGCTGCTCTTTATAAGGACACCACCAATGTGCTGCCGTTATTTGTACAGATGGCAGGAATGGATGGAGCAGCAGTCACATTTGGCGATGGAAAGGTCTACTGCATTTCTGCGGTAGAAGAAATTGATATAAACTGGATTCTAAAAGAACTTGAGGAGACAGCAAAACAGGTAGAATCCTATGTTGTGTTTGATTTGAAAGAACATATGTCTCATGTGAAAATAGAAAAAGAAGAAGTGGGATTTGATGCCACAGTAGCGGCTTATCTGCTGAATCCGTTAAAGAACGATTATACTTATGCAGACGTTGCGCAGGAATATCTGAATCTGCTGATTGATGAGAAGGCAAGCGTAGAAACAAAGGCATGCTATGAAGCCTACACGGCATATACGGCTTCGGAAGTACTGCAAAAGAAATTGAAAGAAGAACAGATGTGGAAGCTTTTCCAGGAAGTGGAAATGCCACTGGTTTATACCTTATACCGCATGGAACAGGCAGGGGTAAAAGTAGAGGCAGAAGCATTGAAAGAATATGGAAACCATCTGGGAGAACAGATTGTCCGTCTGGAGAAGGAAATATATGAACTGGCAGGAGAAGAATTTAATATTAATTCGCCAAAACAGCTTGGTGTAGTTTTGTTTGAACATCTGGGACTGCCGAATGGAAAAAAGACAAAAACCGGATATTCAACCGCAGCAGATGTATTAGACAAACTTGCACCGGATTACCCGGTTGTTTCTAAGATATTGGAATATCGCCAGCTTAGTAAGTTAAAGTCTACCTATGCAGATGGACTGGCCGTATTTATCCGGGAAGAGGATGGACGAATCCATGGTAAATTCAACCAGACCATTACGGCAACAGGACGAATCAGCAGTACAGAGCCAAACTTACAGAATATTCCGGCACGAATGGAATTAGGGCGATTGATTCGTAAGGTGTTCATTCCGGAGCAGGGATTTGTGTTTGTGGACGCAGATTATTCCCAGATTGAACTTCGTATACTGGCGCATTGTTCGGGAGATGCAGAACTGATTCAGGCATACAAAGAAGCGAGAGATATTCACAGAATTACCGCTTCTCAGGTATTCCATACACCATTTGATGAAGTGACTGATTTACAGAGAAGAAATGCCAAGGCGGTAAACTTTGGAATTGTCTATGGAATCAGCTCTTTTGGACTGAGTCAGGATTTGAGTATTACAAGGAAAGAAGCACAGCAGTATATAGAGCGGTATTTTGAAACCTATCCGGGGATTAAACGGTTTCTGGAGGACGCCGTGGCGCACGCCAAAGAAAATGGTTATGTGACAACTCTTTACGGAAGACGCAGACCAATTCCGGAGCTTTCTTCCAGTAATTTCATGCAGCGCCAGTTCGGAGAACGTATTGCCATGAACTCACCGATTCAGGGAACTGCAGCAGATATTATGAAGATAGCCATGATAGCAGTGGACAGAGAGCTGAGAAAGAATCATATGGAATCACGGCTTGTTCTTCAGGTTCATGATGAACTTCTGATTGAGACAAAAGAAGAAGAAATCGATAAAGTCAAAGAAATTTTGAAAAAAAGCATGGAAGATGCGGCAGAACTTGCAGTTCCGCTTGTCATTGATATGCATGTTGGAAGTAACTGGTACGAGGCAAAGTAGAAAAGGAACGGATGTTTCGAATGGTAAAAATTGGAATAACAGGCGGAATAGGAGCGGGAAAAAGTACCGTTCTGGAACATATGGCGAAGCTGCCGGAAACTTCAGTGTATCAGGCGGATTTAATCGCACATGAATTGCAATTGCCAGGACAGGCATGTTATGATAAAATAGTAGAGCATTTTGGAAAACAGATTTTGAAAGAAGATGGACTTATTGACAGAAACCGGCTGGGAAGTCTGATTTTCGGAAACGAATCAGAACGGCTGTGTCTGAATGCAATGGTACATCCAGCGGTCAACCGGCGAATTGAAACACTTATGTCAGAAGAAGAGCAGAAAGGCACAAAGTTGTTTGTGCTGGAGGCAGCTCTGCTGACAGATGATTATTATCGTACCATACTGGACGAAATCTGGTATGTTTATGCAACAGAATCGGTAAGACGGGAACGGCTGCGTCATACACGCTGCTATTCGGAAGAAAAGATTACCGGTATTATGCATGCCCAGGCTTCGGAAGAAGAATTCCGCAAAAAATGTGATATTGTGATTGACAACAGTGGTGCATTTGCAGATACTGTGATACAGATAGAAAAAGTGATGAAAAAGCAGGAGCAGACAAAGAATGAGATTATGCAGCATAGCAAGCGGCAGTAGTGGTAACTGTATTTATGTGGGGAGTGATAAGACTCATCTGCTCGTAGATACAGGTATCAGCAAGAAAAGAATAGAAGCAGGTCTTAGTGAACTGGAAATAAAAGGGGAAGAACTGTCAGGGATTCTGATTACCCATGAGCATATAGACCACATACAGGGGCTTGGGGTATTCAGCCGGAAATATGAAATTCCTATCTACGCTACAAAAGGCACCTTACAGGGAATTACAGAATGTAAGAGCCTTGGGAAAATGCCGGAGGGACTGTTTCATGAGATTTCGGCAGATGAAGAATTTACACTTGGAGACATCCAAATACAGCCATTTACCATTTCCCATGATGCAAAAGAACCGACCGGTTATACGCTGCAGAATGAGAATAAACGTGTGGCAGTTGCGACAGACCTTGGAAAATACGATGAGTATACAGTGAACCATCTGAAAAATGTGAATGCAATGGTACTGGAGTCCAACCATGATGTACATATGCTGGAAGTAGGCCCTTATCCTTATCCGCTCAAACGGAGAGTGCTTGGGGATAAAGGACATTTATCGAATGAATTGTCAGGCAGACTTCTTTGTGATATACTCCATGATAATATTAAAAGAGTGTTTCTTGGACATTTGAGCAAGGAAAATAATTATGAGCAGTTGGCCTATGAAACAGTGAAATTGGAGATTACTTTAGGTAATAATCCATATAAGGGCGATGAGATTCCGATTGCTGTGGCAAAGAGGGAATGTATGTCCGAGATCGTGTGCATATAATGAAGCCGGTGCGAAGCACGAAGCAAATTGAGTGAGAAGACAGGAGGTACAAAAGCAATGAGTAAGATTGCGATTGTGACAGACAGTAACAGTGGAATTACACAGGCAGATGGGGAAAAGTTAGGTGTTTACGTTCTCCCTACACCGTTCTATATAAATGATGAATTATTTCTGGAAGATATTACCCTTACGCAGGAGCAGTTTTATCAGAAGCTTGCCGAGGATGCTGACATTAAAACTTCCCAGCCTTCTCCTGGAGATGTGATAGAATTGTGGGATAAGCTTTTGGAAGAATATGATGAAATTGTGCATATTCCATTATCGAGTGGTCTGAGCAGCACATATGAGACAGAGATGATGCTTTCTGCAGATTATGATGGTAAAGTACAGGTGGTAAATAACCAGAGAGTGTCCGTAACGCAAAGACGTTCTGTATTGGAAGCAAAAGAGCTGGCTGAACATGGAATATCTGCGAAAGAAATCAAGGATTTACTGGAAAAAACAAAGTTTGATTCGGATATTTATATCACTCTTGACACACTGAAGTATCTGAAAAAAGGTGGAAGACTGACACCGGCTGCAGCAGCAATCGGAACCGTACTGAATTTGAAACCGGTTCTCCGGATTAAGGGGGAAAAGCTGGATTCCTTTGCCAAGACAAGAGGATGGAAATCTGCAAAAAAGACCATGCTTTCTACAATTCGTGAATTAATGAGTACAGATTTTGCAGATTGCAATGGACCGGAAGATATGTATTTGGATGCAGCATATACCGGAAGCAGAGAGGACGCTGAAGAATGGAAGAAAGAAATTGAAGAAGCATTTCCGGAATATGAAGTATACATGGCGCCATTATCTCTTAGTGTAAGCTGCCATATCGGACCTGGGGCAAGGGCCATCACACTAACAAAGAAGCTGAAAGTGAAATAAGGAATATATATAACATAAAACATAATATGATAAGAAAGACCTCCTGCATGTAATATTGCAGGAGGTCTTTTTATAAAAAATGTTTAAAAAGCATTTTTTATTTGTATAATACCAGTGACTTCGAATGTTCTTCCGTAAATGGTGTATGAAATTTATCGGTTATAACCGATTCATACAGGTTAGAAGCATAGCAGTCGGCATCTAACATTTTCTGTCCGGCATTCGAAAGTGCGTTGATTTGTCCTAATTTCGTGACAACAGGAACCGCACTGTTTTGCTTGAACAGTTTTAAGATTTCAGCATGCTCTTTGCGGAATCCTAAGACCCGTGCGTAACAGCAGTTTTCTTCTTTCTGATATGCGGTCATATCTTCTGTACGGATATTTAACAGAATATGCATAAGAGCCCGGCTAATCCTGCTATAGGTCAGTTCTTTTGTGTTTAACAATTCGCAGAATCCATCCCAATTGACAAACTGGTTTCGCTGATTTATGATTCTGCGTGCCAACGCCTCAGAGATATCTGCATATTCCATCAAAGAATCCCTGGTTTCTGTAAGGAGTTTCGCTTTTAATAATAAAGAAAAATCATTGCTGTAAACAGGTGTTTTTCTGCTATAGTTATTCCGCATAATCTGTGCTGCAGCAGGGGGTATCTGCGTTAAGCTGTCTTCCGATTCCCAGGAGCTATGTTGAACATCCGCCTGCAAAAGAGAAGCACGGATTGCAGACGCGGAACTAAAAGTTTCGTGAAGCTCTTCTATATGATAGCCAGCTCCTTTTCTAGATAAGGTAAATGGTTTCATGGAGCTGTTTATATGCCGCAGAGCCTTTAAATATTCGATTCCAAGAATGTTGTTTGGTGTATCTAAGACATTGCATAAATCAGGATTTTCAATATTGTCCTGAAATGCCATTTTTCGTGCAGCAGGATAGGAGAATCCTTTGGATAAATACTGGCGGAGTTTTTCTTTATAGTTGTCCGGTTCTTCCAGTAAAATTTCAGCAGTCTGCTGAAGATTTGTTAAATTTCCAAGCTCGCTTCCGAAAGAAAGGGTGTGGATACAGCCAAGAGAATGGAGCAAAGCTACCGCACCGGCTGCAAAATACTCCGCGCTTCCGCAGGCATAGCAGACAGGGAGTTCCAGCACTACAGACGCACCGCAGGCAAGTGCCATTTCCGCGCGAAGATGTTTGGAGAGGATGGCAGGAGTGCCACGCTGTACAAAATCTCCGCTCATTACAACCACGGCTGCGTCACAGCCGGTCTGCTTTAAAGATTCTTTTATATGGTATAAATGTCCGTTGTGAAACGGATTATATTCTGCAATGATTCCTAGAATTTTCATGTTGAACCTGAATCTCCTTACATGGACTTTTGAATGATTATACTATAAATTTAATCATTTGACAAAAAAACAGAGAAAATAAATATTGTTAAAAAGATAACAAATGTTGTGCGGGCAGTGAAGATAGGATATAATAAGGACATAGTGGACTATGATTTTAAATAATAAAGTAACACCACGAAGGGAGAAAAAACAATGAACGTATTAGTAATCAACTGCGGAAGTTCATCATTGAAATTCCAGCTCATTAACTCTGACACAGAGGCAGTATTGGCAAAAGGATTATGTGAAAGAATCGGAATCGATGGAAGACTCACATATCAGCCAGCAGGCGGAGAGAAAGAAATCACAGAAGCTCCGATGCCGACCCATACCGAGGCGATCCAGATGGTACTGGATGCACTTGTAAATCCGAAGACCGGTGTATTAAAAAGCTTGGACGAGGTAGAGGCGATCGGACACCGTGTACTGCACGGAGGTTCCAAGATCACACAGTCCGTTATCATTAACGACGAGGTAATCTCTGTTATCGACGAATGCTGCGACCTTGGACCGCTGCACAATCCGGCAAACCTGATGGGAATCCGTGCCTGCATGGAACTGATGCCGGGCAAGCCGAATGTAGCAGTATTTGATACCGCATTCCATCAGACCATGCCGCCAAAGGCATATCGCTATGCGATTCCGACCAAGTATTATGA
>ERZ825137.1976-NODE-1976-length-24884-cov-7.661847_pt1 | contig 24884 bp, 20 predicted proteins | sample MGYA00519873_ERZ825137 | MGnify/ENA primary metagenome ERZ825137 (study PRJEB31778, sample SAMEA3449190) | human gut metagenome | biome: human gut; feature: human-associated habitat; material: faeces | place: United Kingdom | collected 2010/2012 ...
ATATTGCTGTTGTTGGTGCAGGTCATGCCGGATGTGAAGCAGCACTTGCATGTGCACGTCTGGGGTTGGAAACGATTATGTTTACGGTAAGTGTGGACAGTATTGCACTCATGCCCTGTAACCCAAATGTCGGTGGTAGTTCCAAGGGACATCTGGTACGTGAATTGGATGCTCTGGGTGGAGAAATGGGAAAAAATATTGATAAAACATTCATCCAGTCTAAGATGTTAAATGTATCAAAAGGTCCTGCTGTTCATTCTTTGCGTGCGCAGGCAGATAAACAGGAATACAGCAGAAGTATGCGCCATACACTGGAAAATACAGAACATCTGACCATTCGTCAGGCAGAGGTAACAGAGATTCTTGCTGAGGACAAACAGATTAAAGGAGTAAGAACTTATTCTGGTGCAGAGTATGCAGTAAAAGCGGTTGTGCTTTGTACAGGAACTTACTTAAAGGCAAGATGTATTTACGGTGATGTAAGCAATCATACCGGTCCAAACGGACTTCAGGCAGCGAATCATCTGACCGATTCCCTGAAAAAACTTGGCATCGAGATGTATCGTTTTAAGACAGGAACACCTGCCAGAATTGACAAAAGAAGTATTGACTTTTCAAAGATGGAAGAACAGTTTGGAGATGAAAGAGTGGTACCGTTTTCTTTCTCTACCAATCCTGAAGATGTTCAGATTGACCAGGCATCCTGCTGGCTGACTTATACCAATGAAACCACACATGAGATTATCAGAAATAATTTGGACCGCTCTCCATTATATTCCGGTATGATAGAAGGAACAGGTCCCAGATACTGTCCATCCATTGAGGATAAAGTTGTACGTTTTGCGGATAAAAAACGCCATCAGGTTTTTATTGAGCCGGAAGGATTATATACAAATGAGATGTATGTAGGCGGAATGTCAAGCTCTCTTCCTGAGGATGTACAGTACGAAATGTATCATTCTGTTGCAGGATTAGAGCACGCAAAAATTGTAAGAAATGCCTATGCGATTGAGTATGACTGTATTAATGCAAGACAGTTATATCCGACACTTGAATTTAAAGAAATCAAAGGTTTGTTCTCAGGCGGACAGTTTAACGGAAGTTCAGGATACGAAGAAGCAGCTGCTCAGGGATTGATTGCAGGTATCAATGCGGCAATGAAAGTGCTTGGAAAAGAGATGCTGATTTTAGATCGTTCCGAGTCTTATATTGGTGTATTAATCGACGATTTGGTTACAAAAGAGAATCATGAACCATACCGAATGATGACAAGCCGTGCGGAATACAGACTGCTTTTAAGACAGGATAATGCAGACTTAAGATTAAGAAAAAAAGGTTATCAGGTGGGTCTTGTAAGCAAAGAACAGTATGATTATGTTTTGTGGAAAGAAGCAAAAATCGAGGAAGAAAAAGAGCGTGTGGAACATACTTATGTAGGGGCAACGAAAGAGGTACAGGAACTGCTTGAACAGTACGAAAGCACACCTCTTAAAAATGGATGTTCCCTTGCAGAATTAATCCGCCGTCCGGAATTAAACTATGAATTATTAGCTCCTTTAGATAAGAAAAGACCGGAACTTCCGGAAGATGTAAGAGAACAGGTTAACATTAATATCAAATACGATGGATACATTAAGCGCCAGATGAAACAGGTGGAACAGTTTAAGAAGCTGGAAACAAAGAAACTTCCGGAGGAACTGGACTATGAAGCAATCAGCGGACTTAGAATTGAAGCAAGACAGAAATTAGAAGAATACCGTCCGGTTTCTGTAGGTCAGGCTTCCAGAATTGCAGGGGTTTCTCCGGCAGATATTTCTGTCCTTCTTGTGTACCTGGAATCTTATCGAAGAGGGGGAAATGGGAATACATGAATTATGATTTAACGCTGTTAGAAAACGCTGTAAAAGAGTTTAAAATTACACTTTCAGAAGAACAAAAAGCGCAGTTTATTCAGTATTATGAGCTGTTAATTGAGTGGAATAAGGTGATGAATCTGACCGGAATTACAGAGTTTGATGAGGTACTTCAGAAGCATTTTGCAGACAGTCTTTCGGTTGTAAGAGCACTGGATATGAGCAAAATTGAGAGCTGTATTGATGTCGGAACAGGGGCAGGATTTCCTGGAATTCCATTAAAAATTGCGTTTCCTCATTTGAAAGTAACTCTGCTGGATTCCTTAAATAAACGTTTGAAATTCTTAAATGAAGTCATCGAAAAATTAGGTTTAGAAGGCATTGAAACAGTACATGGACGTGCGGAAGATGGTGCAAAAAAAACAGAGCTTCGAGAGGCTTTTGATTTAAGTGTGACACGTGCAGTTGCAAGGGTAAGTGTAATCAGCGAGTATTGTCTGCCTTATGTAAAGACAGGTGGATACTTTGCTGCATATAAGTCGGGAAAAGCGGCAGAAGAACTGGAAGAAGGCAAAAAAGCGATTGCAGTTTTAGGCGGAAAAGTCGAAAAAACAGAAGAATTTTTACTGCCGGACTCAGATATGGAACGTACGATTTTGCTGATAAAAAAAGTAAAAAATACACCGAAAAAGTATCCGAGAAAAGCAGGAACTCCTGCAAAAGAACCGATTGTATAAGTGGAAAATTGGATAAAAAATTGTATGAAAATAAAGAACGAAAGAGAGCTGAAAAAGGCTCTCTTTTTTTATTAGGGATATTTGCAAGGATTCACAGAAAAAACACATTCTCATCTAATTTTTATCACAAATAGTAAATAGAATAGAACGGTGAGAAAAATATAAAAAAGCAAGTACAATATTAAAGGAGGGAATACCTTGATTGAAGTAAAGGATCTGGTCAAAAAATATGGTGCTCATGTGGCCGTAGACCATTTGAGTTTTACCATAGAAAAAGGAAAAATTTATGGATTTTTAGGACCAAATGGAGCAGGTAAATCGACTACAATGAATATGATTACCGGCTACATTGCCTCGACACAGGGAGAAATTCTGATTGATGGACACAACATTTTAGAAGAGCCGGAAGCCGCAAAAAAATGTATTGGTTATCTGCCGGAGCTACCTCCGGTTTATCAGGACATGACAGTCAGAGAGTATTTAAAATTTGTAGCTGAGTTAAAATCCATTCCAAAAGCAGAGCGGGAAAAGAATATAAAAGAAGTTATGTCAACTACAAAGCTTGAGGAAGTACAGGAACGTCTGATTAAGAACCTTTCAAAAGGTTTTAAACAGAGGGTTGGAATTGCACAGGCTCTGCTTGGATATCCGGAAATTATTATTTTAGATGAGCCGACCGTTGGTCTTGACCCGAAACAGATTATTGAAATCAGGGATTTAATTAAGAGCCTTGGAGAAAAACATACCGTTATTTTAAGTTCACACATCCTTTCGGAGGTAAGTGCGGTCTGTGACCATGTATTGATTATTGACCGTGGAAAACTGGTGGCAAGCGACACACCGGAGAATTTAAGTAAGGTAATGGAAGGCGCAAATTCTCTTGAACTTACAGTAAAAGGGAAAGAAGAAGAAATCAGAGAGGCAATGAACCTCGTAGAAAATATTCAGGAAATGATTTACCATGAGTCTTTTGTGCCGGATGCCTGTGATTTTACCGTTAAAATATCAGGGGAACAGGATATGAGAGAAAACATTTTCTTTGCTCTGGCAGATGCAAAATGTCCGATTTTAAAAATGCAGCCGACAAATATGACGCTGGAAGAAGTATTCTTGAAATTGACCGAAGACGACAATGAGGAGGAGAAAGAAAATGCTGGCGATTTATAAAAAAGAATTAAAAAGCTATCTTACATCCATGCAAGGATATGTGTTTATGGCATTTATCATGCTGGTTCTGGGGATTTATTTTACGGCATATAACTTAAATTATGCAAGTCCGGACTTTGGAACAACCTTAAATTCCGTGACGTTTGTATTTTTGATTATCACTCCGATTTTAACAATGAGAATTTTAGCGGAAGAAAAAAGAAATAAAACAGACCAGTTATTATTCACTTCACCGGTGCCAATCTGGAAGATAGTATTCGGAAAATATCTTGGAATGGTGACAATTTATCTGATTCCAGTTGTGGTTACGTTGTTTTATCCATTTATTTTAGCAAAATACGGAACAGTTTCTTATCCTATGACCTTAACTGCAATTGTTGGATTTTTCTTTTTGGGATGCGCCAATATTGCAGTTGGACTTTTCTTATCTTCGATTACAGAAAGTCAGGTTATTGCAGCGGTTCTTACCTTTGTGGTATTATTCTGCAGTTTTGTCATGAATGGAATTGAATCTTTCTTTTCACAGACAGCGATAGCTTCCATGCTTGCATTTGCGGTACTTGCAGTCTTAATTGCAATGGTCGTCTATCAGATGACAAAAGATAATATTTTGACTGGAATTACAGGAGTGGTACTGCTTGGAGCAGTTGTAATTATATATATTGTAAAATCCTCTTTGTACGAGGGAGCAATTCAAAAATTGTTAGATTTGCTTGCAATCGCAAATCATTTTGATAATTTTGTAGGAGGAATTTTGGATTTCTCCGGAATTGTATATATGTTATCCGTAATCTGCATTTTCATATTTTTAACCGTTCAGTCAATACAGAAACGGCGTTGGAGCTGATGATTTGAGGTGAATAGAGAGGAGAAAATGCAAATATGAAGACAAACAATGAAAATAAAGAGTTAAACAAAGACTCAAATAAAGACTTAACTAAAAAATCGAAGAAAGAGTCAAACAGCAAAAAATTCAAAAAAATAGATTTCAAAGAATTACAAAGAAAAAGCAAAGAAAAACGAATCCAAAATAAAAAGAACTTAAAGCATGGTTCCTACAGCATGGGTGCAATTACAATTTTTATTGCGATTATAGTAGTATTAAATCTGGTATTGCAGGAAGTGCCGTCAAAATACAGAGAAATCGATTTAAGTACGCAGAAACTTTACAGCATTGGTGACCAGACAAAGAAAGTACTTAAAAAGCTCGATAAAGACGTAGAGATTTATTATATTGCGCAGAGTGGTTCAGAAAGCAGTGATATCCAGAAACTTCTGGAAAAATACGAAGAGGGCAGTGACCACATCAAAGTGGAACAGAAAGACCCTGCAGTAAATCCGAAATTTGTTTCACAGTATACATCGGATGGCGTGAGCAATAACAGCGTAATTGTTGTGTGCGGAGATAAAAATAAAGTCATTGATAACAACTCATTATATGAAACGACTGTTAATTATCAGACTTACAGTAACGAGGTAACCGGATTTGATGGAGAAGGCCAGATTACAAGTGCAATTAATTATGTAACATCCGATAGTATGCCGGTAATGTATACGTTAGAGGGACACGATGAAGCAACCATGAGTGATACCTTAAAAGATACCATTCAGAAAGCAAATATCGATATTCAGTCTTTAAATCTGCTGACAATGGACAGTGTTCCGGACGATGCAGATATCTTGTTTATCTTTGCACCGGCAAAAGATATTTCAGAAGATGAGGCGTCTAAGATTATTTCTTATCTGGAAAATGGCGGAAAAGCGTTGATAGTTTCTAATTATTCTTCTGAAGAAATGCCAAATTTTGCTTCTGTATTAGAGAATTATGGTGTGAAGACGGCAGATGGAATTGTACTTGAGGGAGATACCAATCATTATATTTCTCAGAATCCATCCTATCTGCTTCCAAATATCGAAAGTAATGACATTACTTCAAGCCTGTCATCTGGCAGTCGATATATTTTAATGCCTCTGGCACAGGGAATTGTAAAGAGTGATAACTACAGAGATTCTCTTGAAATCACTGATATTCTGACGACTTCAGACGGTTCTTACTCAAAAGTAAATGTAGAAGATATGCAGACAATGGAAAAAGAAAGCGATGACATTGACGGACCATTTGCAGTTGGTGTTTCCATCACAGAGAATTTAGATGATGAGAAAGAAACACAGATTGTTTACTATTCATCCGAAGCGCTGTTTAATGACCAGATGAACACAATGGTATCCGGAGCAAACTATGAATTGATTTCTGCTTCTGTAAACTGGATGTGTGAGAGCGAAGAGGATAGTAATACAATTTCTATTGCAAGTAAGAGCTATGATACTTCAACACTTACAATTCCGGCAGCAGATGCAAGTTTCTGGAGTATCTTTGTAACAGCAGTTGTACCGGTAGTGATTCTGGTAATTGGCGGTGGTATCTGGATGAAGAGGAGAAAACAGTAATGAAGAAAAAAAATATCGGATTAATCGCAGGAATTGTACTGCTTGTTGTGCTCTGCGTAGTCTATTTTGTTCTTCATAATCATAATGCCAACAGCAGTGAAGCAGATAGTACAGATACAGCAACAACAGCGTTTGAGACAGATACAGACAAATTGACAGAGCTGACTGTGACAACGGAAGGTCAGTCTTATACTTTTACAAAATCAGATGATAAATGGAGTTATAGTGCAGATGCTTCATTTCCACTAGACCAGAGTAATTTTGAAGAGCTGGCAGGAAAGTTAAAATCAATCAGTTCAGACAGGGAGCTCAAAGACGTAGAGGCTGTATCAGAGTATGGACTGGATGCACCTGCTGTACAGGTTTCTATTAAAAATTCGGATGATGAAACCCATACATTAGAGTTTGGTGCAGTAAATGACATGACAAGCAATTGTTATATGACAATTGACAAGGATACCAGTAAAATCTATATGGTTGCTTCTGATCTTGAAACCGCTTTTAATTTTAATTTAAGTGACCTTGCAGAAAAGGAAAGCTTCCCGTCTATTACAGCTACTACAGTTACGAAACTGACTGTAGAAAAACAGGGCGAAGAAGCCGAAGTGATTGAAAAGAGTGATTCTGCTTCCACCGGATGGAGTTATACAAAAGGAAGCACACAAAGAGATATTGACAGTTCTAATACTTCCAATCTCTTAAATGGAATTTCCAGTCTTTCCTGGGGCAGTTTTGTAAGTGCAGATACCAGTAAGCTTGCAGAGTATGGATTGGATGCACCGACCAAGATTACGATTGATTATCAGGTGACAGAGACAAAAGACAGTGACGACAGTGACACGAGTACCAGTGAAGATGGTACGAGTGAAGACAGCAGCAGTAATGAAGATGCAGAAAATGACTCTGACAGCGACAGTACCACAGAAACTGTGACAACGAATAAGCAGGAAGTTTTGCTTCTTGGAGGTCAGGACAGCAGTGGGAATTATTATGCGAAGCTTGAAAGCCAGTCCAACATTTATACCATTTCATCTTCGAGTGTGGAAAGTTTCTTAAGTATCGATGTGAAGACTCTGGTCAGCAATTATGTTTCCAATTATATCTTTGCAGACCTCGACCGTGTAACGATTCAAAAAGATGGAGAATCTTATGAATTTACAAAAACAACGGAAGAGAAAGCAAAAGAAAAAGATGACAGTGATGATTCAAAGTCTGAAGATAGTGATACAGAAACTGTGACAACTTACTTTATGAATGGAAACGAAATAAAATTGGAAGATTTCTCAAGCTTCTATAGCAATATCAGTTCTCTGGAATGTCAGGAGTGGCTTGATGAAGTACCGGAAACACAGGATGAGCCGGAAATGACTGTAGAATTTTATAAAGAAAATGGAGTTTACTTCAAAGTAGAATATTATCCGTATGATTCTAACTTCTATCTTGTAAAAAATAATCAGGGAACTGCGTGTCTGGTCAATAAAATGAAGATAAAAGAAATTGAAAGTTCTTTTGAAAAATTTTTGGAAAAACAGAATTAATGAGTAGAAATTAAAAAGCGAGAGGAATGTTTCACGTGAAACATTCCTCTCGCTTTTTAGTCATCAAGAAAAACAGACAGACAATCAAGTAACTGTTCTGGTGATTCTAGCTGAGGAAGATGTTTTGCTTCTTTTAAAATGTAAGTCTCAATTGCCGGATTTAATTCTACATATTGAGAGAGAACTTCGCTCTTAGGGAGTTCGCCTTCCCCTTCGATAATAAAGATGCTGTTGTTTATATTTTTTAATGCATGCACGATATTGTTGTTCGTATATCCTCCAAGTAAACTGGAGAATAAGAAACGACCGCTTCCCATGCCTTTGTGGGCTGCTTCATAGTAAGTGTCGAGCCATTCTGCTTTGATATGGAATGGATTGTAAAGATAATCTTCTGTAAATGCAAGTTGAACATTACTCTGGCAGACCATCATGTTATAAACAAGAGTTCCGAATACAGGAAGCTCAAGAAAAGATTTATAAAGCTTGCTGCGTTTGGTTGGAATCTTATTTAACTGTGAAAGTGCCGGCGGATTAATCATTAAAATTTTTCTAAACAGTTCGTTTTCGTTATGACAGGCGAGGATTGTAAAAGAGCCGGAAAAACCACTGGTAATCACATCGGTTCTTTCGTGAATTACGTTTTTGATAAAATCAGATATTGCCTGGACATATAAATAGTTGGTGTAAGTAATATGCTGTTTATCAGAACGGCCGCATCCAGGTAAGTCGATGCAGTAGACGGTATGATTTTTCTCAAGCTGTTTTACAAGTGCTTCCCATTCATAAGCGGAACTGTAAATGGTTAAATCGTGAATTAATAAAACGGGAGAACCCGTACCTTGTTTTGTGTAATAAATTTTTCCAAAACGCCAATTGTAATAATTGCTTGCCGTTGACTTTAACAAGTCTTTCATTATTGCGGTTGTAGAAATCAGATGGTTCATGAAATGAATAATAGCAGTTGCGGTGGTAAATAAAATACCGGTTGTAATAAGTTTGTATCTATGCTTTTTCATAAAAAAACCTCCAATATAGGATTACTTTAGTTAGTTATAATTATAAGCCATTGACTCTGATTATACAAGCTGAAAGTAGGGAGAAGAATAGTGTGATAATAAAAAAATGGGAAATGTTTCACGTGAAACATTTCCCATTTTTTTATTGATTGATTAATGAAATTTATATCGTAAAAAAATATAATGTTTCACGTGAAACATTTGTGTAGAAATACGTTTAAGAAGATGTTATAATAACCATTGAATGAAATAAATACGAAGTTTGATGAAAAGAGGAAGCTTAAGTGGGAAGAATAATAGCAATAGCAAATCAGAAAGGCGGAGTAGGAAAATCTACAACTGCAATCAATCTGTCTGCATGCCTTGCCGAGCTGGGACAGAGAGTCCTTCTTATTGATATTGACCCACAGGGGAACACAACAAGCGGAGTCGGCGTAGACAAAGATAATGTCAATGCGACTTTGTATGAACTTCTGGTGGGAGAGTGCGAAATTTCGGACTGTCTGATTGAGAATGTATTCGAAAATTTATCCTTGATTCCGTCGAATGTGAATTTGTCTGGTGCAGAGATTGAACTGGTAGGCGTAGAGGGGCGTGAATTTCTTTTGAAAAATCATATTGATTCCATTCGTGATAATTATGATTTTATTATTATGGACTGCCCGCCGTCTTTAAATGTGTTGACTATCAATGCAATGACAACAGCAGATTCTGTACTGGTTCCGATTCAGTGTGAGTATTATGCACTCGAAGGATTGACACAGCTTATTCACACGATTGAACTGGTTCAGAACCGTTTAAATCCGGATTTGGATATTGAAGGCGTTGTATTTACGATGTATGATGCAAGAACAAATCTGTCATTGCAGGTTGTTGAAAATGTAAAGAACAATCTGGACCAGTCTATTTACAAGACCATTATTCCGAGAAATGTTCGTCTTGCGGAAGCACCGAGTTATGGCCTGCCAATTACCTTATATGATAAAAGATCAGTAGGGGCAGAAAGCTACAGACTCCTTGCAGAAGAAGTATTACACAGGGAGGATGAAGAATGGCGGTAAAAAGAGGTGGACTTGGCAAAGGTCTTGATTCTATGATTCCGATTTTAGATTCTACAGCGACAAAAAAGAAAACCGGAAGAACAGCAATCGATAAAGAAGCGCTGCAGAATGCGGCAAAAGAAGCTCATAAACATCAAAAAGAAAAGATGGAATTTGAGGGGAAACCTGGAGAACAGGTACAGATTGTGAAGCTGACAAAGGTTGAGCCGAGCAGGGAACAGCCGAGAAAACAGTTTGATGCCGATGCACTTCAGGAACTGGCAGAATCTATTAAGCAGTTTGGTGTACTTCAGCCATTATTGGTTCAGAAGAAGGAAGACTATTATGAGATTATTGCCGGGGAGCGCAGATGGAGAGCTTCTAAACTGGCAGGACTCAAGGAGGTTCCTGTAATCGTAAAAGAATTTACAGAACAGGAAGCCGTTGAAATTTCTCTGATTGAAAATATTCAGCGGGAAGATTTAAATCCGATTGAAGAAGCGATGGCATATAAACGTTTGATGGAAGAGTTTCATTTAAAACAGGATGCGATTGCAGAACGGGTTTCAAAGAGCAGAACTGCAGTTACAAACTCAATGCGTCTTTTAAAATTAGATGACAGAGTTCAGCAGATGCTGATTGATGAAATGATTTCAACCGGACATGCAAGAGCTTTGCTTGCACTGGAAAGTAAGGATGCACAGGCGGAAGCGGCAGTTAAAGTATTCGATGAAAAATTGAGCGTACGAGAAACAGAGCGTTTAGTGAAAGAACTGTTAAATCCAGTGCAGAAAAAAGAAGAGAAACCCAAAAATCAGGCAGAAGAACTGGTTTATAAGAATCTGGAAGAGAAAATTAAACAGATTATCGGTTCAAAGGTTGCAATTAACCGAAGGACAGATAATAAGGGAAAGATTGAAATTGAATACTATTCTCAAGAAGAATTGGAACGTATTGTTGAATTATTGGAAACAATAGGATAATGTACAATCGGAAGATTCCGAGAGTACCTAGATAGGAGTTAGAGCAGATGGGTAATCTAATCAGCAAGATTCAGTCTATTTCCGGTGTGCTGTCAATTTTTTTACTGATTGTGGTAATTGCACTTTTGGTATGTGTGGTCAGTCTTTTTTTGGAAGTAAACCGACTGAATCAAAAATACCGCGTATTTATGAAAGGAAGAGATGGACAGTCTCTTGAAAAATCGTTCCGACGCAAATTTGCAATGATTGACAAAGGGCTGGATGCGGCAGCGGCAAATGAGCAGGAAATTGAAAAATTAAAAGAAATCATGGGAAACACCTTGAACAAATATGCTATTGTGAAGTATGATGCATTTGAGGATATGGGAGGAAAACTCAGCTTTGTTCTGGCTATGTTGGACGATAAGAATACAGGATTTCTTCTGAATGCGATTCACAGCAGAGAAAACTGTTTCCTCTATATTAAAGAGATTGTAAATGGGGAATCCTATGTAATATTAAGCCAGGAAGAAGTGCAGGCATTAAAACAGGCCGTAAATTTCAGACAAAACTAAAAAAAGAAGTAGGGAGAAAGATTATGTTAGACATTAAATTTTTAAGAGAAAATCCAGATGTAGTAAAACAGAATATTAAAAATAAATTTCAGGACAGCAAATTACCTCTGGTAGACGAAGTAATCGAATTGGATAAGAGAAACCGTGAAATCAAAGGAGAAGTAGAGGCGTTAAGAGCAGAAAAAAATAAAATCTCCAAAATGATTGGTACTCTTATGAAAGAGGGCAAAAGAGAAGAAGCAGAAGAAGTAAAGAAACAGGTAACTGCAAATGCAGAGACTGTAGACCGTTTATCTGCTGAAGAAAAAGAAGTAGAAGAAAAAATCAAAAAAATCATGATGACAATTCCAAATATCATTGACCCATCTGTTCCGATTGGAAAAGATGACAGCGAAAATGTGGAAGTACAGAGATATGGTGAACCGGTTGTTCCGGACTTTGAAATTCCATATCATGCAGAAATTATGGAAAAATTCAATGGTCTTGATTTAGACAGTGCAAGAAAAGTAGCCGGAAACGGTTTTTACTATCTGATGGGAGATATTGCACGTCTTCATTCCGCAGTTATTTCTTATGCAAGAGATTTCATGATTAACAGAGGATTTACTTACTGTGTACCGCCTTTCATGATTCGAAGTGACGTTGTTACAGGTGTTATGAGTTTTGCGGAAATGGATGCGATGATGTACAAAATCGAAGGCGAAGATTTATATCTCATCGGTACAAGTGAACATTCCATGATTGGTAAATTTATTGACACAATCATTCCGGAAGAAGAGCTGCCAAAAACACTGACCAGTTATTCTCCATGTTTCAGAAAAGAAAAAGGTGCACACGGACTTGAAGAAAGAGGTGTATACCGTATTCATCAGTTTGAAAAGCAGGAAATGATTGTTGTCTGCAAACCGGAAGAAAGCAAAATGTGGTTCGATAAATTATGGCAGAATACAGTTGATTTATTCCGTTCTATGGATATTCCGGTTCGTACACTGGAATGCTGCTCTGGTGACCTGGCTGATTTAAAAGTAAAATCTGTAGACGTAGAAGCATGGTCTCCAAGACAGAAGAAATATTTTGAAGTAGGAAGTTGTTCAAATCTCGGTGATGCACAGGCAAGAAGACTGAAAATCCGTGTGAATGGAAATGACGGTAAATACCTGGCACATACACTGAATAATACAGTTGTTGCTCCGCCTAGAATGTTAATTGCATTTCTGGAAAACAATCTGCAGGCAGATGGTTCAGTAAGAATTCCGGAAGCACTGCAGCCATACATGGGTGGAATGACTGAGATAAGATAAGGAGGCAGTCTTTGCACAGTTATTTAAGGTCCATTGGTTTTTCAGAACTGGAAAGAAAAGAACTTGACCAGATTTTGAAAGAGGTAATTACACAATACGATGAAAAGACAGTAATAGAAAACTCTGAGGGACATCTGTTTGTGGAAGTATCAAAAATATTTGGATGTGACGTTGGAATCACAGTCTGCGGAGAATACGATGAAAATAATGAATTTGAGATGGAATATTATTTTCCGTTCTTCCGCGGAACTGGAATTACGACACAGGAAAATGTGTTAATTGAACGCCATGTGGGAAAAGAGTCCTATGCCGGAGCAGTGGATGATATAAGAATCGGCGTTACAATTATCTTTTATCTGCAAAATGCAGCCGAATATCTGACAGAACACCGGCATGGACATTATACAAAGGGTGTGTATCCGGTGACTCTTGCCGGACTTGCAAGAGAAGCCAGAATTCTTCTTCCTGTTAAGAAAGATGAAAAACAGCAAAGAGAAGAACGGGAGAATACTGTGAATCGTAATCGAATGATTGCAGCAGCCCGTAATGGTGATGAAGAAGCAATGGAAAATCTGACGATGGAGGATATTGATACATATTCTATGATATCTGGCCGTATAGCAAACGAAGATATTTATTCGATAGTGGATACTTATTTTATGCCTTATGGAATGGAATGTGATTTGTACAATATCATGGGAGAAATCACAGAATGGTCCATTACAAAAAATACACTGACAAATGAAGAAATCTATCAGATTCGCATTTCCTGCAATGATATGGAAATGGATATCTGCGTTAATGCAAAAGATCTTTTAGGGGAGCCGGAAGTTGGACGAAGATTTAAAGGAGTTATATGGCTTCAGGGAAATGTGGATTTTTAGATGAAACCTGAGAATTAAAAGAAAGAATCTTGCTTGCGAGATTCTTTCTTTTGTTTCACGTGAAACATCTTATCGGTTGAGGGTAGGATTAAATTATGGTAGAATGATACCACATGATACAAGACAGTGTCATAAAAACTCACAAATTCACCAAAGATAAAGTGATATTGTGAAATAAAAAAGAAGGGAAAAGGAAAAAATGGAGTTATTTGTCAAAGTGATGAATGTAGTCAATGATATCGTATGGCATCCTGTAATGTGCGTGTTTCTTATGTTTGCGGCGTTGTGGTTCACGTTTCATTTAAGAGGCATGCAGGTACGAAGATTTGGCGATATGCTCAAATGTCTGACTGAAAAGGGCGATAATAAACAAGATACTGGTCTTTCTTCTTTTCAGGCATTTGCAACAACAGTTGGAGGTCGTGTAGGAACCGGAAATATTGCAGGAACGGCAACTGCAATTTTTATGGGAGGACCTGGTGCAATTTTCTGGATGTGGGTTACTGCAATTTTAGGTGCATCCACAGGAATGGTTGAGTGTATTTTAGGTCAGGCATATAAAACGAGAAATCTGGGAGAATTAACCGGAGGACCTGCTTTCTATATGTCAAACGGAATTAAGAATAAAAAATTAGGAAAGATACTGGCCTTTTTATTCTGTATCGCAGTCTTTATCGGACCTGGATTCTTGCTTCCGGCAATGCAGACTCAGACAGCGGCAACAGCGGTAAATGTAGCATTTGGACTTCCATTTGTTGTTGTTGGAGTGATTATGACAGCAATTGTTGCATTTGTTATTATGGGAGGAATTAAACGTATCGGACAGGTTGCGGAATTTTTAGCGCCGGTTATGTGTGGAATTTATTTCCTGATTACGATTATTATTATTGTACTTAATATTGGAAAAGTTCCTGGAATGTTTGGTTCTATCTTTGCAAGTGCATTTGGAAAAGATGCGGTCTTTGGCGGAATCGTTGGTTCGGCAGTTTCCTGGGGAATCAAACGTGGATTCTTTTCAAATGATGCTGGTAACGGAATGAGCCCTCTGATTTCAGCAACAACAGATACCTCTCATCCGGTAAAACAGGGACTGGTTCAGGGATTATCTGTGTATATCGATACTCTTTTGGTATGTACTTGTACCGGAATTTCCATTTTGCTTGCAGGAACTTACAATGTTGCAGCAGACGGAGCAGGGGCTTCTCTGTTAGTAGAGCATGTACCTGGAATTCAGTATGGAATTGCTTTCATGCAGGAAGCGATGTCAGTATCAATCGGTAAAGCAGGAGCAATGTTCCTTGCAATTATGCTGTTTATCTTTATTTTTACAACCATGCTGTCCTATTCTTATCAGTTGGAATCCACATGTAAATATCTGTTCGGCGAGAATAAAATGGTGGTTACAATTGTGCGTATTTTATTCCTGGTATTCTGCATGTTTGGTATTTTGATTGATGGTGATACCATCTGGCCAATGGGGGATATTGGTGTTGGATGTATGCTTTGGGTTAATACTTTTAGTATTTTACTCTTAACTCCCAAGGTTTTAAAAATCGTAAAAGATTATGAGAAACAGAAAAATGTTGGCTTGAACCCATTATTTGATCCTGCAACAGTAGGAATCGAAGATAAAGCGGGGGTATGGGATACTTATGTAAAACAGAAAAAAGAGCGTGGAGATTATGAAAATCCGCAGCTTGGATATGATAAAAAATAAGAAACTTTTGTAGAGATATACTCTTGTAAGGTTTTTGCTATACCTTCAGAAAAGATTTCGAGAGTATATTAAGATTACATGGAGGTGTGCAGACGTGGAATTTGATTTTAAAAACGAATTTGAATCTATGATGAAATCGAATGAACTGGACACGGTTGTTGTTTTGGGACACATCAATCCGGATGGAGATGCAGCCGGTTCTGTGATGGGAATCGCACATTATATTGGCGTGAATTATCCGGAGTATCAGGTATTCCCTTATCTGGCGGATACGATAGACAAAGGACCAAAACTTCAGGTGAGCCAGGATAAAAAATTTGCTCCGTTTGAAAAGCCGGATTTGCAGGGTAAACGTTTCGCAACAGTGATATGTGATACTGCGACGCTGGCACGTTTAAGCGGAAGAGAATTTTATGAAGCATCTGTCGCTTCTATTGTAATCGACCATCATGCCTCAAATGAGGGCTATGGAGACAGAAACTATACAAAGGTTTCGGAAGCCTGCGCGGTAAATGTATTTTATAGTTTGAATCAGGATGATTTAAAAAAAGCGGCAGAGGCAGAAGAATATCCAAACGCTGCAGATTATATCTATCTTGGAATTGTACATGATACGAATGCTTTTCAAAGAGCAGATGAAAGTATCATGAAGGCTGCGACAAAGCTTTTAGAACTTGGCGTAGACCATAGACGAATTATACAGACTCGGCAGATTGATACGTTAGAAGATTTGGAAAAACGTGCAGACATTTTAAAAAATGCGATACGTGTGCTGGATGGAAAAGTCGCCTATGTGTGTATAAATAAAGAAGAAAAGGTTAAAAAGAATATCAGCTATGAAGAAATTCATCCAATCAGTAGTATTTTGCGTGACTGTGCAGACATTGAACTGGGGTTTACAATGTATGAAGAAGAACCGGACAGGTGGCGTTGTTCTTTCCGCTCAGATGGAAAGTGGCTTGATGTAAATGAATTGATTACACCATTTGGTGGAGGCGGTCATGCCGGGGCAGCAGGGCTTAGAAAACGAACCGGTGATATGGAAGAACTTAGAAGTCAGATTCTTGAGAGAGTAAAAAAATTAAGAGCAGAAAAATATTTCACGTGAAACAAAGCGGTTGTCAGTTTAGTTAATGACAGCCGCTTTTTGTTACTTGTACGGTGTACTGGTTTAAATGTTTTTAATAATATAGAAGCAAGGTTTGCAGAAACCAGATGTTGGTTAATGACTGCGTTCATGAGCAAGTAGCGAAGCGGATTGCGAATGTCAGCTTTACGAGAATCAACCGGTGAATTATAAAATGAGTTTTCATTAAATCAGTGGATTGTGAATATTCGTTTGATAAAAACAAGATATTGTTAAAAAAATGTTTATTAAACTAGATATAGTATTTTCTGATTTTGTATGTTATACTGACACTAGATTACAGAAAATCAGAAAAAACGTGAAAATTGCCCGTCACAATTACGACAGTAATAGCATTTCCAGATATTTTATGATAATGAGTGGGGATATACATCTCAGATTTTCAGACTCATTCAGTATATGAATCAGATTGATACTGGTCGATAACATTTAAGATGTGACAGGGCAGTTAAATTCTGATTTTAACGTAACCTGCTTTCTGTAAGGGACATATCCATTCGTTATTACGATTATGAACCGTAAATGAAAATCGGAAGCCGGGAGATAAGTCTGGCTTCCGATTTTTTGTATTTAGATGCTCTGGTAACTTAGTTACCGAGGAGTTTACATAATTGTTTCATATGTTTGTTTTCTGGTAACCCAGAAAAAGACGCATACAAAGATAATTCCTTTGATAATCGATGTGGAAGAAAATGCCCACCAGATTCCGTTCAGTCCAAGGGAAGTATTTTTTAAGAAAATAGCAAGAGGGATCCTTGAACCTGTAAATATAATACTGATGATACTGCAAAGGCGGGTCATTCCAAGTCCGGAAAGAGCACCGATTGTGGTCAGTTCAATACACATAAAGCCTTCACTGAATCCGATGATAATAAGATATCCGACTGCGATGGTAATCGCTTTTGGTTCATGAAAGAAGATTGTTGCAATTGTATTTGGCGCAAAGACAAATACAAGAGTGATAATCAGCCCCCAGATGCCAACGGTCCATAGAGAGGCACGATATCCTTTTCGGACACGGTTCATTTTTCCGGCACCATAGTTTTGAGCAGTAAAGGAATTTAAGGCTGATGCAAAACCATCTGCAGTATTCCAGGATACGGACTCAATCTGACCTCCGACTCGTTGTGTGGCAACCGCTTCTGCACCGAAAGCAGATACCATACGGGTAAGCACCATCGAGATAATACAATATGCCATACCCTGAATGGCGGTAGGAATTCCAATCCGGCAGATACCATTTAAGTAAGGTGCCGGAATTTTTGCAAGTAAATGAGTTCCCTTTAATACATTTTCTTTTTTCTGTTTGATAACGCAGATTATCATAATGCTCATAACGATAAACTGTGCAGTTACGGTTGCAATTGCTGCACCGGTAACGCCAAGCTTTGGAAATGGACCGGGACCAAGAATTAAAACAGGGTCTAAAATCATGTTTGTCACAAGTCCAACTAGATTGGCGAGAAATGGTGTTTTTGAATCTCCCTGTGCAGTATAAATTCCGGTTAACGTGACTGTTAAAAAAGAAAATACAATCAGTCCGCAGGCAATTTTCGTATAGGACAATGCGGCTGAGACTGCTTCTGGATCATTGAGCTTAAAAAATCCGACCATCTGCCGGACAAAAATGAGGCATAAAATAGCGTAAGCCAGTCCCATAAAAGTAGATAGCTGCACAGCGGTCTGCGCAAAACCGTGTGCTTTTTCTTTTTCTCCCCGTCCTAAAGACTGTGCGACTTTTACCTGACCACCCATCCTTGCCATGGAAGCCAGTCCCTGAGAAAGCCAGGTAAACATACCACCAACTCCGACTCCGGCAACGGCTTTTGAACCAAGCAGACCAATCCATGCCATATCGGTGATATTGTATAATGTCCCCAGAAATGAAGAAGCCATGATGGGGAGTGCGAGTTTGGTTAAGGTCTTTAAAATAGGGCCTTTTGTTAAATTTCCATCCAACGTATTTGTGTAACCTCCAAATTATTCTGTATATCTATGTTATCTTATTTTATGAAGAAAAGCAACGGGAAAAAAGAAAGAAAATTTGAAGGATTCATTGAGAAAATCTGGATATCATGATATTCTGTAGTCAGAAAATGTCAAAAAGGAGAGAACTATATGAAGAAAAAATCGTTTTTGCTGTCATTTTTCCTTGCCATGCTTTTTGTTGTATTAGGCAGTGTGAATGTAAAAGCAGATGAAACATTGGAAGGATACACTTATGTCAATCCAATGTATGAAGACCTTGAGGGGAATTTTGATTTTGAGTCTGATTTTGAGCTGTATTCTGAGTCTGATGGTGAGGAATCAGATGAAGAGGATGGAATTGACACTTATGATTCGAGGAGTGTTCAGTATACGAGTGACAAGCAGAGTCTGATAAAGACATTCAGACAGCAGTTAGTCAATCGTGCAGAAACAATTGATTTGTATTATCACTGTAATCAGAAGATTACACAGGATTTTTTTGACGAGTTCTCTGCTGAACTGTTTAATGGGGCAGTGGCACATACGGGTGTAGGAAAAGAGGGAGATTATATCAGATGGCACTACCAGGGATGGCGTGTCAATGCAAATTATAAAACGGACCGCAATGGTGGATACAATTTGAATATTACTTATAAGATGTATTATTTATCAGACGCATCACAGGAAAGTCAGATGGATCAGGCGGTTTCCAATGTGTTGAAGTCTTTAAATCTTTCAAATAAAACAGATTATCAGAAAATCAAAGCGATTTATGATTATATATGTTCCAATATCACGTATGATTATGTAAACTTAAATGATGATTCCTATCTCTTGAAGCACACCGCATATGCTGCATTGATTAATAAAACGGCAGTTTGTCAGGGATATGCAACATTATTTTATCGTCTGTCTTTGGAGGCAGGGGTAGATACGAGAGTTATTACCGGAGATTCCGGAGGTCCACATGCATGGAACATTGTGAAACTGAATGGAAAATATTATAATCTTGACAGTACATGGGATGCTGGTTCATCAAGCTACTATTATTTCTTAAAGAACATGAATGACTTTTCTAACCATACGAGATATGAAGAATATCAGACATCTGATTTTACGTCCACTTATCCGATGGCAGAGAAATCTTATTCTGAATCAGGAAATCAAGAGCCACTTGAAAAAGAACATAATTATGGACAGCCAATGTATGTATGGGCGAATGACCACAAATCGATTACCGCAGCACGTATCTGCCAGAATGATTCAAGTCATATTGAGCAGGAGACAGCAGAAGCAGAACGAACTGTTATAAAAGAACCGACCTGCACAGAAAAAGGCAGTGTTCTTTGGCGTGCGGTGTTTGAAAATCCGGCATTTGAAGCACAGGAAGAAGTGGTTGAGGAACCTGCGCTTGGACATAGTTTTAAAAATGGAGTCTGCGTCAGATGTAATGCGAAAATCACAGGACGCTGGATGAAATCAGGTTCTAAATGGTGTTATCGCTATGAGGATGGTTCTTATCCTGCGAATGGATTATATAAAATCGGCAATACATGGTATGGATTTGACGCTTCCGGATGGATGAAAACAGGATGGGCTGCTTTTGATAAAAACTGGTATTATTTTGCACCAAGCGGAGCGATGAAAACAGGCTGGCTAGCAGAAAATAAAATCTGGTATTACTTGAAATCCGATGGAAAGATGGCAAAAGGCTGGCTTAGAGTAGACGGTGCCTGGTATTATATGAATGGAAGCGGACATATGCTGAAAGGTTTCATTACGGTAGGAAACGGAAAATACTACATGAATGGAAGTGGAAGAATGGTAACCGGCTGGAATGTAATAAATGGTTACTGGTACTACTTTACCTCAAGTGGAAAGATGGCGACCGGCTGGCAGAAAATTGATAATAAATGGTATTATTTAAGTTCAGACGGTAAAATGGCAAAAAACACCTGGGTCGGAAACTGGTATGTAAATGGCTCAGGCGTGTGGGTAAAGAGCAGGTAAAACAATATAATATAAAAAAACAGCAGAGAAGTCCGGACAACATGATTATGTGGTAAGAGACCATGAAGATATCTTGTATGCAATTAAGCGAAATGATTATGAAATGGCAGAAATGCTTATGACAAGGTATCTTACAAGACATCTTGGAGAAAAAAAAGAACTGATGAAGCTGTATCCGGAATTTTTTGTGAATAATGAGTAAATAAAAATGGCGTATTAATCCCATAATTTGTGGGAGTTAATACGCTGTTTTTTCGTATATTTTTTGTTTGATTAACATTGAGTAAACTCAGATATCATGGTATTATATATAATATTAAACGTGTCGGTGAACCTGTGAGCAAGGGAAGGAAGCCCTTTATGATTGGAGGATGATGCCATGAAATATGTAATTGTTGACCTTGAAATGAATCCTGTTTCAAATGAATATCCAAACGAACGAAAAGTAAGCAGACTTGAGACAATTCAGATTGGTGCAGTGCTTTTGGATGAGAGGTATCAGGAAATTGGAAGTTTTGTAACGCTGGTAAAGCCAGAGTACAATACTCGTATTCAGAAACGTTATGAAAAGCTGACAGGGATTAAGACAAGCATGGTAGAATCTGCTCCGCATTTTAAAGAAGCACTGGGTATGTTCTTTAACTGGTGCGGCAGTATTCAGGATGAAGTGCAGATTATTCAGTGGAGTGAGAATGATTACCTTCAATTTACAAGAGAATTGCAGATGAAAGGAATTTCAGTATCAGAACAGAATCAAAAGTACATGGAACATGTCTGGTTGGATTTTCAGGCGGAATATGAGAAAGTGCTTGGACTGGAAAGAAATATCTCTTTAAAAGATGCGATTATGTATGCCGGAGAAGATTTTCATGGTCATCAGCATGATGCACTGGTTGATGCGAGAAATACGGCCTGTCTGTTTGGGATTGTAAGAGATGAAGAGAAATGCGAGAAAGCGTTGAAACATGTCATTGAGGTGTTAAAACCAAAAACGGAAGTTTCCCTTGGAGATATGTTTGACTTCTCAGGTTTGTCGTTGTCGGCATAAGAATTAAAAAAGCTGCAAAGCGCAAAGATTAAGAAATGATATGCGTTCTTTGCAGCTTTTTTGATTTGAAAATTTGGAGGATTTTCCGGTGCCCTTTTCTGGTTATTAATTTGCTTTTTCGCAATTATTAATTTTTCACTTGTCGTATAAAATATATTGACTTTATAGACTGATTGGTCTATTCTGTAAATAAATTATAGTATGTCCGATTCTTAGAGGGGGTATATGATGAATACGATTACTAATTATGAAAAAACAAAATTTTCTATGGCACGCGTTTTCCTGCAATACGATCAGTCGGCAATGATACGTAAATATTCATTAGAATATGATTCTAACTGGTTATATATTACTTTTGTCAACCGCATCTATCGCATTAACAGAAAAACGGGCAATGTTCAGTGGTCAGTTGATAAATTTGCAACAGTCTGTGAAGCCGGTCATAATGAAACAATGACCATTTATGATGTGTTATGTTATGCAGACGATGCTTGTCATCTGTCACATGAATTTGTAAATATAAGCAGTCTTTCCTCTGTTCGAACAGGGAATCTTTCCCAGAACAGCGGATTTTTTCAGAATACTGCTGACTTTTTTAACGGGAAAACTGCTGAATTACGTAATGCCTGTATAGCTTTTTACGGAAAGGAACTGGGAAAAGGAGAGGTTGCTTTTGAATTGAAACTTTTTCCTTTTTTACCGATTATAATTCGTTTCTGGGAAGCGGATGATGAGTTCCCGGCAAGTCTTCAAATTCTTGCTGACAGGAATACTTTAGATTATATGCATTATGAAACGCTTATGTTTGCACTTACACATCTGTTTGACAGGCTGAAGGAGGAAATGCGAAATGAAGAAAGGTGAGGAATCCAGACAGCGTCTGATCGAATGTGCTGCTGAATTATTTTGGAAAAATGGGTATTCTGCCACTGGAATCAGTGAAATTCTCAAACAAACAGGTCTTCCAAAAGGCTCTTTTTATTTTTATTTCAAAAGCAAGGATGATCTGGCAGCAGCAGTGACGGAATATTATCAAAAAATTTTACTGGAACAATTTCAAAGCAGTTCTCAGGGAAATGACTGGGAAAGTTTTATAGAAGAAATTTTCGATTATTTATTTGGAAGGGCAACTGGACAGACATTTGCAGGCTGCCCGTATGCGGTGATGGGCATGGAAACAGCCCTTAGTAAGCCCACACTTGCATTTGTATTTATGGAGGGGCTAAAAAAATCCGAGCAGATTTTCCGGAAAGTACTGCTATATTCCGGATTGCCACAAGAGCATGCAGCGATTCTTTCACAGCGTATGCTTTCCATCTATCAGGGATATCTTGTTCTTGGACGAATCAGCGGTGATATCTCTCATTTGAAAAATGCAAGAAAAAATATGATTGAAACGTACCGGGAATACCGGGCATTTCATGGAATCTGAGAGGAACTTATATGAGTACAGTAATTCTTTCCTGCACCACACTTCTGGAATATGTACAGCAGGCTCAGAAGACCTGCAATACGGACTTTCCCATCATTGAATTAAATCGGCAATACCACATAGAACCCTCAAAAATGAAAGAACACATTCTTCAGACTCTCTCCAGTTTGCCGTCAAATGTGGATACTGTTCTTGTAGCTATGGGTTTCTGTGGCGGATCATGGCAGGATGTGTCCTGCTCTAAAATTCTGGTGATTCCCAGAGTTGCTGACTGTGTTGCACTTATACTAACCACACCGGAACAATATGCACCAGATTTGAAGGAACCAGGTCATATGTACCTGTTCGGAAATAAAGAAAATGGATTTTCTGTTCAGTCCATTTATGAAAGTCTTCTGAAAGAATATGATAAAGAAATGGCTGATATTGTCTTCAACATGTATTTTGAGAACTATCACCATCTGGATATCATCGACAATGGTCTGTACGACTGCTATGACTTGGATTATGTTGAACGTGCACAGGCAGATGCTGACAGGATTCATGCTGACCTGGATTTTGTGCCAGGAAGTAATATTCTTTTGGAAAAGCTGGTATCTGGACACTGGGATAATCAGTTTTTGATTGTTCAGTCGAATATGACAATTACTCAGGGAACATTTTTTGATTGCTGAAAAGGAAAAATTCATGAAAAACAACGGACTTTTACGAACATTGCAAAAAAACGGTTTCTGAAGATGAAATTTTTAAACTGTCTAATCATACCCTTACGCATATCAGTGAATTTAACAGGTCTGTAATTCTGGAAATGCTGCAATTAATATTAAAAAGGAAGGTCTGCGTATACTGAAATCAGTATCGTAAACCTTCCTCAAACTGGAAGTTATCGAAATTGTCATATAGGCAAAACACAATTTAACTGCACTCTATAGAATAATAATAAATATTATTACATACATTTTCTGTTTACTAAGTTTTTACCACGTTGTTTTATTAGATTTACTCTACTATCCATATATTCTAAAATTACTTTTTTCTTATCATCATTATTTTGAAAATCATTCCACCATTGTTTCTTTTCTTTATAATAACTATCATAAAGAAAATATTTTACATAATCACCTGTATAATTTATTGAATCAGATACAAATAATTTATACTCCCAACTATCAAAACAATCAGCATGAGGATTATTATTAACTAGTGTAATGTTTCCAATGGTGTACACAACATTAAGAAAATCAAGAAGTGATTTTATTTCCACTTTGGCAATACCATAATTTTGATACACAAAATCAATTAAATCCGCTTCTTTATTAATATCTTTTATCTGTTCTTGTAAAGTAAAAAGATATTTTTTTGTCTGTTTACTTTTTCTGCTGTTTTTTTTATCTAAATCAAATAAGTATTTAAAACAAAACCACCATCCATTCATTATATCTAAAGTTATAGTTCCACTTATATACTTTGTGCGATCAGAAAAATATTCAAAAACCTGATTTTTCACATATCCATAACTTTCAACATCACGACTTGATGACAATTCGTAAGCTAATGTTTTGTATAATATATTCCACCTTTCCCAATTATTCCAATATTCTTTATCACGTTTTTTTGAAACTATATCCTGTCTAAAATCATGTAAATAATCCATAACAGTCCTCCCCAACAGTAAAATTTACAAATTCCGATTTCTATTTTTGTTTCCATAGCATGGTGTACTCTTTTTCACCAGTAGCTTCATCCAAACCTTCGCATTGAATAATGAACCCTTCTCTTTGGTAAAAAGAAATTGCTCTGGTATTCTTCTGGTATACATTTAATTGTAATCTAGCTTTTTTATCCTTAATATAATCCAATAAAAGCTTACCTATGCCGCATGACTGCAGTTCATCAGAAACAAAAATACCTTCGATATATTCATCATTTAGCCCTACAAATCCTTGTATCATTTTATTCGTTTCAAACGCATAGACTTCGGATTGGGACATCATTTCTTTCACTAATTCATAATTACTTTTCCAGTATTGATTGGAAATAA
>ERZ825137.1989-NODE-1989-length-24788-cov-4.497635_pt1 | contig 24788 bp, 25 predicted proteins | sample MGYA00519873_ERZ825137 | MGnify/ENA primary metagenome ERZ825137 (study PRJEB31778, sample SAMEA3449190) | human gut metagenome | biome: human gut; feature: human-associated habitat; material: faeces | place: United Kingdom | collected 2010/2012 ...
GGTCATTTACAACCTGCTGGAAAACGCCACCAAGTTCGCCGCCCCCCACTCGTCCCTGTATCTGGGGCTGGCCGTCCATGGGGAGAAGGCCGTGGTCACGGTGCGCAACGTCGGTCAGACCATCCCCGCCGAGGAGATCCCCCTGCTGTTTGAGCGCTTCCACAAGTCCGACAAATCCCGCAGCGAGGATAAGGACGGCTGCGGGCTGGGCCTGTACGTGGTAAAGACCATCCTGTCTCAGCACAAGGAGCAGATCACCGTCACCAGCGAAAACGGCGTCACCGCCTTCAGCTTTACCGTTCAGATGGCTCACCCCATGCGGAGCGAGCCGTGAGAGGAAGTATCCTATGTATAATGACGAAAACAGAGAATTTGACCCGGTAGGCGGCGATCTGCCGCCCCAGCCGCAGCAGGACCGGACGGACCTGCCGGAGGAGGAACCGGACGAGATCGTCAGCTGGTACACCCCCCGGCAGGAGGAGCCGGAGGAGGTCGTCAACTACTTCGTCCAGCACCGCCCCATACCTCAGAACGTCTGGAAGCAGGCCGCCAAAACCCAGCGTAAGCGCCGCCGTCTGTGGACGTGGCTGGGCATAGGCGGCATAGCTCTGGTGGTCGTGGTCATCGTGGTAGCGGCCATCCTGTCCTCCACCGCCTCCAGCGCCCCCAGCCTGCCGGGCAGCGACGACGGCGACTCCGCCAGCAGCATGGTGGATATCTTCCGCAAGAAGGAGACTACCATCCCCCGCATCTCCGGGGAGGAGGGCGTGAAGCTCAGCTGTCAGGACCCCTCCGGTGAGGAGCTTACCATTCAGCAGGTGTACGCCAAGGTGAACCCGTCGGTGGTGGCGGTGGTGGCGGAGCAGTCCGACGGCTCTGCCGCCGTGGGTACCGGCGTCATCATGACCGAGAGCGGCTATATCATCACCAACGCCCACGTTATCTCCGGCGGCAAGAGCTGCTGGGTGGCGCTGGACACCGGCGTCACCTACGACGCCCGTCTGGTGGGCTATGACGAGGACAAGGATCTGGCGGTACTGCGGGCCATTGCGGACAATCCCCTGCCGGCGGCGGAGTTCGGCAACTCCGACCTGCTGACGGTGGGCGACCCGGTGTACGCCATCGGCAACCCCTTGGGCGTAGAGCTGCGGGGGACCCTTACCAACGGCATTGTCTCCGCCATCAACCGTGAGGTGGAGATGCAGGGCCGCACCATGACCATGATCCAGACCAACGCCGCCCTGAATAACGGCAACTCCGGCGGCCCCCTCATCAACAGCTATGGGCAGGTCATCGGCATCAACACCATGAAAATGAGCAACTCCAGCCTCTCCGAGGACGAGGCCACCGTGGAGGGACTGGGCTTCGCCCTGCCCATCAGCTCCGTGTCCTTTGTGGTCAATGACCTCATCGCCCACGGGGAGTTTCTGGGTACCCCCACCATCGGTATCACCGTCCGCACCATCGAAAAGTCCGGCGGCGGCACGCAGGTGGAGGTCTACACCGTGGACGACACCTTGGGCGCTGCGGAGGCCGGTGTGCAGCCCGGCGATATCATTCTGGAGGCGGACGGCCAGCCTGTCTCCGTCACCAGCGATCTGCTGACGGTGCGGCGCAGCCACTCCGTGGGCGATACCATCCGCCTGACCATCCAGCGGGACGGCCAGTCCCTGACGGTGGACGTGGTTCTGTACGCCAGCAAATAACCCCTGCGCCGCACGGGGCCGGAGAGGCCCGGTGCGGCGCACCGTTTTCAAGGAGGGACTTATGCTTCAACAGCCTTTGCAGACGGCGGGCCGGGTGCGCCTGCCCTATACCCGGCGGCGCAGCGACGCCCGGTGCGTCACCTTGGCGTCCCAACTGCCGGACGTACCGGAGCTAAAGGCCTACGGCCCCGATTTTTTCACTGACCACGCCTTGCTGCTGGTGTCGGATACCACCGCCTCCGGCTCCCTGCGCCCCACCCTCCACACCGCCGATATAACCGACGGTCACGGCACGGTGCGCTTGCAGCACCCTCTACCGGCCCGGAACCAGTGCATCACGCAGGACATGGCCACCTGGCTCCTGTGGGCGGAGGTCCCTGTCTCTTGGGCCGACCTCTCCTGGGCGGTAGCGAACCCCGCCCTCCCCCCGGAGCGCCTGTCCCGGTATTAAGAACCCCCGGCAGTATAGAAAGGAGTCTTTGATATGGCTATTCTGATCGCTTACTACTCCCGTGCGGGAGAGAACTACTTCGGCGGCTCCTACCGCCGCATCCCTGTGGGCAACACCCGGCGGGTGGCGGAGCAGCTGGCGTCCCTCACCGGCGGCGACCTGCTGGAGCTCCGTCAGGCCCACCCCTATTCCGACGACTACCGCACCTGCGTGGCGCAGGCCAGAGCCGACTGGCAGCAAAGTGTCCGTCCGGAGCTGCTGGGTCTGCCGAAAGATCTGTCGGGCTATGACCGCATCTATCTGGGCTACCCCAACTACTGCGGCACCATGCCCATGGCGGTCTATACCTTCTTGGAGCACTATGACCTTACCGGCAAGGTCATCTGCCCCTTCTGCACCCACGAGGGCAGTGGCCTCTCCCAGACGGAGCGGGACATCCGCAAAGCCGCACCGGGAGCCATCGTCACCCGTGGCCTTGCCATCCACGGCAGCCACGTGGACGAGGCCGCACCGGCCCTGACCCGGTGGGTCAAGGAGATGCAGTAGCATGGACTGTCAGGAAATTCGGGGGACCTACGGGCCACCGCTGCATCCTACAGCGCCCAGCGGCAGCAGTCGGCACCGCTGCTGCTCCGCCTGAGCCACACCCTGCCCTTTTCGAATCGGAGGAGTATAACGCCCTCCCCCGGGAGCTGCTGGGGGATCGTCTGGGCGAGGGAAGCATCATCGCCCCGCCCGGTGCGCAGGTGGGTCACCAAGTTTAAAAATACCACCTGATCAAACCGCGCTGAAAATTCGGAGATGCGCACTTTTACAAAACACAGCAAATAAGCAAATTAAAAGCACGGAAATGGTTGATATTTAGATAATTTGATAATATAATGACAACATGATAAAATTCACACCATAATTTGTAAAAGTACACATTCATAAAACCGAAAAAGGAGAGAAAGCATTATGGCTGACAACATCGGAACAGTTGTGCAGGGCGCACACAGCGGCTTTTATGTTTACTGGGCAAAGCATTTAGGGATAGATAAAGAGGCTTTTTATCTATCTGAAAGAAAAAATACTGCCTCGGTCAGTTCGTCGGATATATGCCTGGATACAAGTACAGTCGTGGGCTATGAGGAGATCGGATCTCGCACGGGACCGAATTTTAATGCCGTGGCAAAAAGCACCCTGCTGGGTGGAGCCGCCCTGGGACTTTTGGCCTCATCGGTATCGAACATCGAAGAAGCAACCTTTGTAGTTTTCCTGAAGAATAAGGAAAGCTGCACGATTCATCTGAATATTACATGGGCCGTGGAATATTTCAGAAGGATATTTGTCACCAAGAAAGGCGCCGGTCCCAATGGCTCCAATATGCAGCAGGGTGGTGTCGCCCGCGTCAGCGGTGACCCCAAGGTTCTCTTGGAGCGTGCCTTTATGTTTTTGGAGGACGGTGACTGGGACAAGGCAGACATATACTGCGAAAGTGTCCTTGACCAGAACCCCAAATGCGCCGAGGCGTACCTGGGCAAGCTGATGGCGGAGGTGAAGATTCGCAAAAAAGAGGATTTAAGCAAAGCAAAAGAACCGCTTGACCAATCTGATAATTACAGAAAGGTCATGCGCTTTGCTGACGAGAGCCTCCGGGAACGTTTGTCGAATGCAAAAGAAGTGCAGCATAATGAGCAGCTTTACGCAGAGGCCATGGCATGTATGACCGCAGCATCCGATGAAGAGGCTTATAGAAATGCGGCTCAAAAGTTTTATTCCTTGGGGAGCTACAAGGATGCTTCATCGCGCAGAGAGCAATGCATGCAGCGGGCGGATAGGATAATAGCAGATCGCATGCAGCGTGAAGAAACGAAGCGGAAAGAAGACATCTATTCTCGTGCCGAGAAGTGTATGCGTTTGGGGACGGTCGAGGGCTGTAATAGCGCGATCCGACTATACGAATCCATTCCGGGCTTCCGTTCCTCTGCGGCGCAAATCAGCGAATGCAGAAGGAAAATCGAAGAAATCAAGGCCAAGGAGGCAGCCCGACAGGTCGCTGTGGAGAAGGCCAAGAAAAAGGCGAAAAAGGTCGCTATCATTGCCGCGCCAATCGTCTGCGCCTGCATTGCGTTTGTGATTGTGCTAACCACAGTTATTATTCCAAATCAAAAATATAACGAAGCGATGGATTTGATTGATTCTGGTGATTACGAATCCGCATATGCATTGCTTGAGGAAATCGGCAAAAATGATGTGATTGCAACCAACAAATATGACAGAGCAATAGATTTAATTGATTCCGGCGATTACGAGTCTGCATATGCATTGCTTGAGGAAATCGGAGATAACGAGACAATAGTTTCAAACAAGTATGATAGAGCGGTCAAATGCATAGAGACTGGCGAATATCAAGCGGCATATATTCTGTTGGACGGCCTTGAATATAAAGACAGCACCGAAAAGCTCCAGGGCATCAAGCCGCTATTACTTGCAAAGGCCAAGCCAGGAGATACGGTCTTTTTGGGTACTTATGAACAGGATAACAATACTTCGAACGGCAAAGAGGATATTGCATGGCGTGTGCTTTCAACGAGCGACGATAAAATACTTGTAATCAGCGATAAGGTCCTCGATTGCCAGCCGTATAATACATCGGATGCTGATGTGACTTGGGAAACCTGTTCTCTTCGTAAGTGGCTAAACAATGACTTTCTTAATGCGGCTTTTGTCACGGGAGAACAGGAAAAAATTCAAAACACATATATTCCTGCCGATAAGTACCCAGTTACTCAAAAAGAAGTTGGAAATGCAACCACGGATAAAGTATTCTTATTAAGTGCAGATGAAGCAAATAATTATTTTACAATGCAACAACAAAGAAAATGCGTACCCACGGAATACGCAATATCCAGGGGAGCAGAGACGGGTAGTATGACTTCGTGGGATGATGACGATGAAACTATATCGGATAACTGCTACTGGTGGTTACGGGGGGCTGGCCTTGGTTCGTGGGGTATAGGTAGAGATTTAGATAAAGCGCGCTTTGTTGCTCGTGATGGTGAAATCACCGATGGAACTGATGTCGATAGTAATGATAAGGGCGTCCGTCCCGCCATGTGGCTTAGCCTGAAGTGACAAAGGAGAAAATTCACATGAAATATGTGAATTTCTCAGAAGCAGATTTGTCTTAACAAAAAAAGCCACACGGCCTGCAAACACAGACCGTGTGGCTTTTGCATTTTTCATAAAATATTCTCAATAGAAATGATAAATCCGAACTACATTACCCACTTGGATAATGTAGTTCGGATTATCATTCCTTGGTCGGAGTATAATTATAGGATTTCAGAAAACACAGATATATCAACGGTTTGCTGGCAGTCGGCAAGAGGTATTTATTCTAATCGAAGGCTATTTCATTGATTTAATAGCCTTCTTTATATCGTTGACAAAGAAAGCAAGAAGGTTTCCTTTTTTTGCTTTTCTCAACCCCAAATCCTTTCTCATTTCATTCATAATATCTTCTAATAACAAGAGATTCTTTTGGGCTAACTCTGGATTTGCACCGTTTTCACGAAATTTCACCCATTTATTTACTACCCTTGAAGAACCCCAAAGGGTAATTTGTTTTGAAAACTGCGACAAATCTTCCAACATCTGCGCCTCTGTATATCTACCGCCCTTTTTAGTATTCTGCTGAATTTTATAAACCATATCAACAAACTGGCCATAGGGTACTTCACGCTTTTTAGCAAGATATTCTTGACGACTTCGCTTATATTCAATGCGCTTTGCAACAACTGAACTTATCAGAACGCTAACAATGGAAACGCAACCAGTAATTAAAGTCACTATAACAACTGCATCGAGTTTTGAAGCAAGGGAAGCTAACCAATTTGCGGCGGCAGTCACGCCAATAGTGATGTATTTTCCAATCATATACATCGCATAACCAAATGCCATGATAAGAAACAACAATAATAGCAAACCAAATAAGAAATTCAACTTGGGATGTTTTTCCGCAAAAGGCCTTTTATCTGTCTTTGAGTCCGGCTTCAAACTGTCCACCACCCATCTTCTAAGTATCACTATGATAACACAATAATTGGGAAAAAGCGACAATAAAACAAAAAGGGTGAGTCCCATAAGGACTCACCCTTGGTCCGAGTGTCGAGATTCGAACTCGAGGCCTCTTGAACCCCATTCAAGCGCGATACCAAACTTCGCCACACCCGGATACCATATTCACTTGCTGCATCACGTCAGCTTGATTACTATACCACACTCCTTTTTATTTTGCAAGCCCTATTTCAGATTTTTTTGCATTTTTTACGGAAGCGGCAGCCGCTCCCCTACTGCGCCGCCTCCAACTCCTGCAAGATATCCCGGCACAGGGCCGCATCCGGTACTATGCCGGTGAAGTAGGCGAAGGCCAGCGCCGCCTGCTGCACCAGCAGGGCAAGCCCCCCCACCGCCGTCAACTCCCGGCTCCCCGCCGCTCGCAGTAGCGCCGTGTCCGTGGGATGGTACACCAAATCGTATACCACCGCCTTCGTCGGCAGCGCCTGTACGAAATCCAAAGACTCGAACTCCGGCGAACCCTCCATGCCCAGCGGTGTGGCGTTCAGCAGCAGCCCATGCTCTGCGGCGGCACGGGGCAGGTCCTCCCATGAGACAGTCACACCGCCGCACCGGGCAGCCAAGGCCGCCGCCTTTTCCGGTGTCCGGGCGCATACCGTCACCCGGCAGCCCGCCTGCGCCAGCGCCAGCGCCGCCGCCTTGGCGGCTCCCCCGGCCCCCAGCACCAGCGCCGCCTGCCCCGCCGGTGCAAAGCCCCGCAGCCGCAGGCTCTCCACCACCCCCGGCCCGTCGGTGTTATATCCCACGGCCCGACCATTCCGGAAGCATACGGTGTTCACGGCTCCGCAGGAGGCTGTCCACGGCTCCACCGCATCCAGCAGCGGCAGAATACGCTCCTTCAGGGGCATGGTAACGTTGCACCCGTCCCACGCTCCCCGGCGGCCCTGCGCCACAAAGTCCTCCAGTGTCTCCGCCGTCACCGTCACTGCTTCATAACTTCCGGCAACGCCGCACTTCTCCATAAACTGCCGGTGGATGCGGGGCGACAGGCTGTGGCCCACCGGATCCCCGATGACGCACAGCCGCATCACAGGCCCTCCGCCAGCAGCGCCAACGCCTCCAGATAGCCGGCAAAGCCATGGCCAACGATCTGTCCCCGGCAGGCCGGGGCCGTTACCGACACCTGCCGGAAGGGTTCCCGCTGACGGATATCCGACAGGTGTACCTCCACCGCCGGGACATCTACCGCCCGCAGAGCATCGTAAATGGCATAGCTGTAATGGGTATAGGCTGCCGGGTTGATGACGATGCCGTCATAGACCCCCGCCGCCTGCTGAATGGCATCGATGATGGCCCCCTCGTGATTGCTCTGGAAGCAGTCCGCTTCCCAGCCATGGGCAGCGGCATAGTCCTGCACCCGGCGGCACAGGGTCTCATAGGTGCCGGTGCCGTAGATATCCGGCTCCCGGCCGCCCAGCAGATTCAGGTTTGGCCCATTGATGATGAGAAATTTCATGTCTGCTTCCTCCATATGGCGGCGATGGCCTCTGCCGCCGCCTGCGCCGTATCCTCCCGGATGGCATAGTCGGCACAGATGCGGTACAGCGCCTCCCGCTGCCGCCGCAGCGTCTCCAGCGAACCGCCCCCGGCCAGCAGCGGGCGGTTCGCTCTTTCTAATGTGCGCTCAATATCTGCCACCGGGCGATCCAGCCAGAATACCACGCCGCTGCGCCGCAGCAGCGCCCGGTTCTCCGGCCGCAGCACGGCCCCGCCGCCGGTGGCCAGCACGCAGTCCTCTCCGGCGCAGAGTGCCTGCAATGCCGCCGTCTCCCAGCGGCGGAAGCACTCCTCTCCGCTGGAAAACAGCTGCGCCACCGTTCTTTCCGCCAGCCGCTCCACCTGCGGGTCGCAGTCCCGGAAGGGCAGGCCCAACTGCCGGGCCAGCAGCCCGCCTACGGTGGTTTTTCCGCTGCCGGGAAGCCCGATGAGGATCAGCTTTTTCATGCCTGCTCCTCCCGGCTCAGCTCCATCAGCAGGCGGAACAGCCGCTCCACCTGCTGCCGCCGCTCCGGGGCCAGCTGCCCCCGTGTGTGCAGCACCTGCTCCTCCCGACCAGCATCCTGCACCGGCAGGTGATGCTCCCGTTTATAGACGCCGATCCGGCGGGAAATGGACTGTCTCCGGACAAAAAGCGCCGTCAGCTCTGTGTCCAGAATGTCCAGCTGGCCACGCAAATCGTCCAATTCTCCGCCGCCGTCGGCTCCCTTCAGTCTCCACAGGGCCAAGGCCGCTGCACTCTCCACCACCACCGGCGCCCGCAGAGCAATGCAGGCATCGTGACGGCCGCCGATGGTGATTTTTGTGTTGGTCATAGTTTCAAGGTCGATGGTCTCCTGCGGCTGGGCGATGGAGGGGGTGGGGCGGAAGATCACGGTGAACTCCACCGGCATCCCGTTGGTGATGCCGCCGTTGATGCCGCCGCTGTGATTGGTGACAGACCAGACCCTCCGACCATCTGTACGCCAAGGGTCGTTGGCCTGACTGCCCCGGAGGGCGGCAAACTCCTCCCCGGCCCCGAAGGCCACCGCCTTCACGCCGGGGATGGCGAACACATGGCGGGCGATCTCCGACTCCACCGTCTCCCGCCAGTCCGGGCCGCCCCAGCCGGTGGGCAGGCCCGTGACGATGCAGCGCACCTGACCGCCCACGGAGTCCCCCTCCTGTCGGGCCTCCTCCGCCCGCTGGCGCAGGGCATTTTCGTCAATAACTTGTGTATTTACTTCAATATCTTGTAGATTCAGCCAGCTTTTTGCCAGAGCACCCGCCGCCACCAGAGGGGCCGTCAGCCGTCCGGAAAAGGCCCCGCCTCCACGGGGATCATTGCGTCCACCGCTCTGCACCCAAGCGGTGTAGTCGGCGTGACTGGGCCGGGGCGTATGGCGCAGGGCATCGTAATCCGTCGAGCGAACGTCCCGGTTCCGCAGCAGCAGGCACACCGGCATTCCGGTGGTCACGCCCTGATAGACCCCGCTGAGCACCTCCACCTGATCCGGTTCATGCCGGGCGGTGGAGAGAGGATCTTGGGGCGCACGGCGCAGCAGCTGACGGCAGATGAACTCCTCATCCACCGGCAGGCCCGGCGGCACATCCCGCAGCAGCACTCCCACGGCGGGGCCGTGGGACTCCCCGAATATGGTATAATCCATCATGTCAAGTGTTCCACCTTTCCACCCAGTTGGGCATAGTCCCGCCAGAAGGCCGGGTAGGATTTGGCGGTGCAGTCCGCTCCCCGCAGCACCACCGGCTCCCGGCAGAAGGGGGCGGCGCAGGCCGCCAGCATAGCCAGCCGGTGATCTCCGGCGCTCTGCACCTCGCCGCCTTGTAGGCTCGCCACGCCACGGATGACAAGTCCATCCGTTGTCTCCTGTACCCGGCCGCCCAAGGCCGTCAGCAGGGCCGCCGTGGCCGCCAAGCGGTCGCTCTCCTTATGCCGCAGGCGGGCAGCATCTGTAAAGTTCGTTTCCTTGTCAGGCCGCAATGCCGCCAGCAAGGCCAGCGGCGGCAGCAGGTCCGGATTCTCCCGGAGGGACACCTGTTGGGGAAGCTCCCGGCACAGGGTCAGCGCCCTGCGGTCCCCCTGCCGGGAGTCCTGCCGCAGACCCGTTACCGTGATGCCTTGGCCCAGCGCCGCCAGCACCAGCCAATAGGCCGCCGCCGACCAGTCCCCCTCCAGTTCCATGGGCAGAGGTGCAAAGCGCTGGCCGCCGGGAATGCGCCAGCCGCCCTGCGCCCGGTGCAGCACGACACCGTAGCGCTCCAGCACCCACACCGTTAAGTCCACATAGGGCCGGGACACCGGCCCCGGCGCCTCCAGCCGGGAGTCCTCCCGGCACAGGGGCAGGGCCATGAGCATCCCGCTGATGAGCTGGGAGGTATCGCCCCCCGGCAGGTGGTACACACCGCCGGTAAGGCGGCCCGTGACCCGCAGTCCGCCGGGACAGGGCGTCACGCCCCACAGGCCCGGCATCACCCGCTCCAGCAGCCGGGGCGTACCGGTGAACGTCACCTCACGGCCCAGCGCCATAGCTAACGGCAGCAGGAAGCGCAGGGTACTGCCGCTGGCTCCGCAGGGAACCTCCTCCCCGCCGCCGTATAAGACCCGCAAGCCCGCCGCCGTGGCCCGGATATCCTCCGGGGCGTCGGGGGAAACCGGCGGGAACCGGCCAGCCGCCGCCTGACAGATCAGCTCCCGGTGCCAGCGGCTCTTGGAAGGCGGGGCCTCCACCGTCCCCGCCAGCGGGGCGGGATACAGCTTCACATCCATCGGGTTTCCTCCAGCAGTTCCTCCGGCGTCACCGACCACAGCACGCCGTGGCCGGGGCGCTCCAGCACCGCAATGGTCATCTCGCCGCCGCTGCGTTTTTTGTCCCGCAGCAGGTACTGCCGCCACGCCGTCTCCGGCAAGTCCAGCCGCCGGTGCAGGTCATAGCGCTCCAGCAGCGTCCCCAGCCGGGCCAGCATGGCCGTCTGGTCGCTGCCGTGGGCCGTCTGCCAGCGGAGCATCTCCATCATACCAGCCGCCACGCACTCGCCGTGGGTATAGCGGCCGCCGCCCAGTGCCTCCATGGCGTGGCCGAAGGTGTGGCCGAAGTTCAGCAGCCGACGGGGGCCTTCGTCCCGCTCATCCTGCGCCACCAGCGCCGCCTTGCAGGCAAGGCACCGGCGGATGATCCGGGGCCAGTCCGGCTCCTGCTGCGCCAGCCGGGTCAGCAGCTCCTCATCCGCGATGCAGCCGTATTTGATGACCTCGGCCATGCCGCAGGCCAGCTGACGCCGGGGCAGAGTGGCAAGGCACGCCGTATCCGCCAGTACCATACGGGGCTGGTAGAAGCAGCCCAGCAGGTTTTTCCCCTCCGGCAGGTCCAGCCCCGTTTTGCCGCCTACGGCGCTGTCCACCTGCGCCAGCAGGGTGGTGGGGGCCTGCACCAGCGCCACGCCACGCAGCAGCGTGGCCGCCGCAAAGCCCGCCAGATCGCCGGTGACGCCGCCGCCCAAGGCCACGATGCCATCGCTGCGGGTCAGGCCCAGCTGCACCAGCCGGCGGCACAGCCGGTCGTACTCCTCCAGCGACTTGGAGCCCTCCCCTGCCGGGAAGGTCACCAGCGGCCAGCCGGTGCGGCGGGCCAGCGGAGCGCCGTACAGGGCTGCCACCGTGTCGTCGCAGACGATGGCCCAGCGGCCCACGCCCAGCGGGCGCAGCAGCTCCTCCGCCTGCTCCAGCAGGCCGCCGCCGATGTAAATGGGATAGCTGCGCCGTCCCAGCGCCACCTGTAAGGTCTCCATAGGCCCGCCTCCTCTCGTTTTTCCTATTGTAGCGGGTTTTGCCGGGGAAGTAAAGCCGCAGTGAAAAATCCAAGGGATTTTTCACTGCGGGGCGGGAGACGGAGCTGTGGAAGATGCGAAAAGAGCCGTCTCCTGTGGGAGGCAAACTCTGTGAGACCTGCGGGGGCGCAAAAAAGAGCCGCCTCCTGTGGGAGGCGGCTCTTGGGGATTTAGTCGGGATCATCCACAATGACAGTCACTGTCAGCGTCTGACCGTAAACCTCAGCAATCAAATCCGTGCTGCCGCTGGCCACACCCTTCACTACACCGCTGGCATCTACCGTGGCGATACTGGGATTGGCCGTAGACCACTTGATCAAGCTATCGTCCACCGTTTCCCCGTCGGCGGTCACTCGCATGGTGGCTTCCTCACCCACAGAAATGGATGCGCCCTTGACGCCCCAAATGGATTCCAGCACCAGATCCTTCTTGGGGGCCTCCTTCACGGTGACGGTGCAGGTGACGGGGGCGGCACCCTCGGCGGAGGCGGAGATGGTGGCCGTACCGGCGGCGACAGCGGTGACGGTGCCGTCCTCGGCAACGGCGGCGACGTCGGCATTGCTGGAGGTCCATGTGATGCCCTCAGCGCCGGTGGCGGCCAGCTTCCCGGTGCCGCCGGCTGTCAGCTCCAGCGCCGTCTGGTCAAGGGTCAGAGTGACAGCGGGGGTGTTGGGGTCCACGTCCTCTGTGGGGTTCTTGGGGGGATCGGGCCGGTCGTCGCCGGGCTTTCCGCTGCCGATGAGGGTATAGAGCAGCACCCCCGCCACCAGCACCAGCACCAGCACCAGCGTGGGGCCGAGGATGCTGGGACTCTTCTGGCGATGGACCCGGCGGCCGGGATTCACCGGCTTTTTGCCGCCGTTGGCAAAGGCTTCGTCCTCCTCGCAGAAGGGACAGGTCTTATAGCTATCGGAGAACATTTCTCCGCACTTAGGGCATTTCAACAGGCTCATGGAATCTCCTCCAATTAAAAACGCCGCAGGGGCGATAACACAGTAGTAAACTTATATTTGCTATAATACCCGTTTTGCCGCCCTCCGTCAACTGTAATTGCTGGAAGTTCAAGCTTTTTTTACAACTTTCGCCGGGGAGTGCTTGCTTTTCCGGCGCAGGTTTCCTATAATGGAAAGGATAAAACCAGCAGGGGGACGACGAGTATGAATACCATTTTCATCGGCATCGCCGGAGGCACCGGCTCCGGCAAGACCACCCTTACCGAGCATCTGGCCCAGCGGTTCGGGCCGGACATCAGCGTGGTGCATCACGACAACTACTACAAGCGGCAGGACTGTCCCTTCGAGGAGCGGTGCAAGCAGAACTACGACCACCCCGACGCCTTCGACACGGAGCTGATGGTGGAGGATCTGAAGCGGCTGAAGGCCGGGGAGACCATCCACTGCCCCGTCTACGACTACACCATCCACAACCGCACCGACAAGACCATCGAAATAAAGCCCACCAAGGTGGTCATCGTGGAGGGCATCCTGATTTTCCAGAACAAGGCGCTGCGGGATCTGCTGGATATCAAAATTTTCGTGGAGACCGACGCCGACGTGCGTATCCTGCGGCGGGCGCTGCGGGATGTGGAGGAGCGGGGACGCTCCATGCAGTCGGTGGTGGAGCAGTATCTGGCCACGGTGAAGCCCATGCACGAGCAGTTTGTGGAGCCCACCCGAAAGTACGCCGACATTGTGGTGCTGGAGGGCGGACACAATCTGGTGGCGCTGGATCTCATCATGCAGCGCATCGCCAACCACATCGCAGAGAACTGACATGAGGCATCCGGTTCTTCGCTATGGGGCGGCAGCCCTGTGCGTGCTGGGGGCGGTGTATTTTCTGCTGCCCCTGTCCATGGGGGTGCTTCACATCGGGATGCTGTACCCGGCGGCGGGGCTGCTGCTGGCGGCGGCGTGGCTGGTGTTCCCCGGTCTTTTCCGGCGGCTACCCCGGTGGCTGCGGCGCACGGTGTGCGTGGTGCTGGTGGCGGTGCTGCTGGCGCTGGGGACTATCCTGACCCTGATGGGCATCCGGGCGGTCCATCATCCCGATGGTACACAGCCGGTGACGGTCATCGTGCTGGGCTGTCAGGTGCGGTCCGACGGTACTCCCAGTCGGATGCTGCGGGACCGTATTCAGGCCGCCTACGACTATCTCTCCATCCATGAGGAGGCGGTGTGCGTGGCCTCCGGCGGACAGAACAATCAGGAGCCCACCACCGAGGCCCGGTGTATCCGGGACACACTGGTGTCCATGGGCATCGCCCCCGGCCGCATCTATCTGGAGGACGCCTCCACCTCCACGGAGGAGAATCTGGCCTTTTCCGCTGAGGTCATCCGGCGGGAGGGGCTGCCCACGGAGGTGGCTATTGCCTCCGACAATTTTCACCAGCTGCGGGCCGGTGTATGGGCGGAGAAGGATGGGCTTACCCCCTACTCCCTAGGCTGCGCCAGCATCTGGATGCTTGGCCCCGGCTACTGGGCCAGGGAGGCCGCCGCTCTGCTGTATATGGGTGCGACAGGCGCACTGTAATGGAATTATGCTTTACGGGAATTTCGTCGAAAAAGGGTATCCCGGCGGCAAAAGCCGCCGGGATACCCTTTTCTTCATCGTTTCTCCGGTCCGTTCCGCCGGAGGGGCGATTTTTTCCGCAAATATGACAACGTATCGTAATCTTCGATGCGAATATTGCGATTTGTATTCGTTTTTCAGAAGGAGAACACCACGCCTATGATGGCGGAGGCCAGAATGAACACGATGGGATGCAGGCCCTTGGTGGGCTTGCACCAGCGGGTCAGCACCAGCAGCACCGCCGCCAGCGCCACAGCCTTCCAGTTCACCGTCGCAAGGCCCGTCTGGCCGCTGTAAAGCAGGGCCAGTCCCACCACGGACAGGCCCGCCGCCGCCACCATGGCGGCGGAGGCCGGGCGCAGACCGTAGAACACGTTGTTCACCAGACGGCTCTCCCGGAAGCGCTTGAGGAAGGCCGCCACAATGAGGATCACGATCACCGAGGGCGCTACCAGTCCCATGGTAGCTGCCACAGCACCGGGGATCCCGGCGGTGAGGTAGCCCACATAGGTGGCCATGTTGACGCCAAATGGCCCCGGTGTGGATTCCGACACCGCCAGCATATCCGCCAGCTGGGACACGGTGAACCACTCCGGGTGGCGAGCGGCCATATCATAGAGGAAGGGCAAGGTGGCAAGACCGCCGCCCACGGCGAACAGGCCCGTCTTGAAGAACTCGTAAAACAGCAGCAGACAGGTCATTTCTTCGCCCCCTTCAGATTCTGGATCAGCACGCCGGCCACACCTGCGGCCAGCACATACCACACCGGGGAGAGGCTGGTCAGCAGGGACGCCGCCAGTACTGCCAGAAAGATCAGCAGACCCCATACATCCTTCACGGCGCTTTTCCACAGCTTCAGCACCGCATTGAAGATCAGCACGCACACGCACACCCGGATCCCGGCGAAGGCGTGCTGCACCCATGTCAGGTGGGAAAAGCTGGTGATGACCCCCGCCAGCGCCACGATGATGAGCAGGGACGGGAACACCACCCCCAGCGTGGCCACGATGCCGCCGGCGATGCCGCCTTTCTTCTGGCCGATGAAGGTGGCAGTGTTCACGGCGATGACGCCGGGGGTACACTGGCCGATGGCGAAATAGTCCGTCAGCTCCTCATCGGTGGCCCAGCCCTTGTTCTCCACCACCTCACGCTGCAAAATGGGCAGCATGGCATAGCCGCCGCCGAAGGTCATGACCCCTACCTTGGCGAAGGTCAGAAACAGGCTCCAAAGCGCCTTCATACACTCACTCCTTATCCGTATATCCGTACAGGCCCCGCACCGATACCTCGCCGCTGCGGAGGACCTCCTCCGTGCCGTCGTCATAGCGCACCGCAAGGCCGTAGTCCGGTGTCAGGGACACCGCCAATGCTGACCGCTCTCCGTCGGGCCGCAGCACCCGGACCCGGCGGCCCAGATTCAGGCAGGCGGCGCTGTACTCCTGCCGCCGCTCCGCCGTCTCCTGAGGCAGTTCCCGGCGCAGGGCCTCCAGTTCCTCCAGAAAGGCCGTCTCCAGCGCCGCCCGGTCTATCTCCGCCCCGGCGATCATGGACAGTGATGCCGCCGTCTCCCGCAGCTCCGGCAGGAAATCCTCCCGCCGCTGGCAGACGTTGATGCCGATGCCCACGATGACCCATAGGCTGCCCTCCGGTCCCGGCAGAGCCTCCGTCAGAATACCGCAGACCTTCCGGCCCGACAGCACCAGATCGTTGGGCCACTTGATGCCGCAGGACAGACCGCAGCTGCGGCGGATGGCACGGCGCACTGCCGTGGCCGCCAGCGCCGGAATGCGAGGAGCGTCCTCCGGGCTGCTCCGCAGCAGCACCGACCCGTACAGCCCCAGACCCGCCGGGGACTGGAAGCTGCGGCCCCTACGGCCCCGGCCCGCCGTCTGCTGCCTGGCCAGCACCACGGTACCCTCCGCCGCACCCTGCCGGGCCAGCGCTATCAGCTCCGTATTGGTGGAGCCCACCGTCTCATAGCGATATACACGCCGTTCCATAGCCACACCTCACTTTCCGCAACACTTTACCACGACCGGCGGGATTTGTAAACCTCCCCCCCTTGCATCCGCCGCCGGATTCCTGTATAATGCCGTTATCTTTATTTGAATACCGGGAGCACCGCCATGACCACTCGAAAGCTTGTCCGCACCGCTCTATTTGCCGCCCTGACGGCAGTGGGAGCGTTTCTGAAAATCCCCTTGGGTCCCTCCGCCATCACCCTGCAATTCTTCTTCACCGCCATGGCGGGCTGTCTGCTGGGCAGCGGCTGCGGGGCGCTTTCACAGCTGATCTATGTGCTGCTGGGACTGCTGGGGCTGCCTATTTTCACCGCCGGCGGCGGCTTTTCCTATGTGCTGCACCCCACCTTCGGCTTTCTGCTGGGATTGATCCCCGCCGCATGGGTCATCGGTCGTCTGGCCCGCAGCACCTGCTCCTTCTGGCGCATTGCGCTGGCGGCTCTGGCAGGACTGGCGATTCTGTATGCCGTGGGACTGCCGTACATGGCGATGATCCTCAACGGCTATATGGGCAAGGGCATGGACCTCTCCGCCATTTTGTGGGCAGGGATGCTGCCCTTCCTCCCCGGCGATGCCTTGAAAATTCTGGTAACGGCGATGCTGACGCCACCTATCCGTCGGGCTTTGGATAACTCCGCCAAATAGAAGGCCGGCGGGTCGGCATTTCTTGGAACAACAGTGCATTGCAATTCCTGCTGGAGGCCCGTATAATAAGCAGGACAATTCGAAGGGAGTGATGAAAATGAAGGTCCGCACGCTGCTCGCCAGATTTTTCACTCCCTCTGTTTCTGTTTCTTCTTTTTGACCGGTATTTTTACCGGTCATTTTTTTGCGCTTTATGCGCCTGAGCCAGTCAGCAATTATTTTCATAGAATCCACAAACGAAAGAGAGGAACTATCACATGAACAAAAAACTCGGACACGACGCCATCTACGACGCCCGTGAGCTGGGCGTCCCCCGGATGCTCCTGCTGGGCCTGCAGCACCTGTTTGCCATGTTCGGCGCTACGGTGCTGGTCCCCATTCTGGTGCAGGGCTACGGTCTGCCCCTGTCCATCCAGACCACGCTGCTGTTTGCCGGTCTCGGCACGCTGCTGTTCCACGTCTGCACCAAGCTGAAGGTCCCCGCCTTCCTGGGCTCGTCCTTTGCGTATCTGGGCGGCTTCCAGGCCATGGCGACCCTCAACGCCGGAAGGTACGCCACCATGTCCGACAGCGACAAGCTGGCCTATGCCATGGGCGGCATCGTGGTGGCGGGCCTGCTGTATCTGGTGCTGGCGCTGCTGTTCAAGCTGGTGGGCGCACAGAAGGTCATGCGGTTCTTCCCCCCCATCGTCACCGGCCCCATGATCATCCTCATCGGTCTGAATCTGGCGGGGACTGCCGTCAGCAATGCCAGCACCTGCTGGTGGCTGGCGCTGGTGGCCATCGGCATCATCATCGTGGCCAACATCTGGGGCAAGGGCATGGTGAAGATCATCCCCATCCTGCTGGGTGTGGTAGGCAGCTATCTGGTGGCGCTGGTGGCTACCCTCTGCGGTGCTCAACTGCCGGATGCCAACGGCGTCATGCAGCCCCTCATCAACTTCTCCGCTGTGAAGAGTGCCAGCTTCGTCGGTCTGCAGCAGTTTGTGCTGGCGAAGTTCGACCTCACCGCCATTCTGGTGATGGCCCCCATCGCCATTGCCGCCATGATGGAGCACATCGGTGATATCTCCGCCATCTCCTCCACCACCGGCAAGAACTTCATCGCCGACCCCGGCCTGCACCGGACGCTGCTGGGCGACGGTCTGGCCACCGCTCTGGCCGGCGCCTTCGGCGGCCCGGCCAACACCACCTACGGTGAGAACACCGGTGTGCTGGCTCTGTCCAAGGTCTACGATCCCCGTGTCGTGCGTCTGGCAGCCGTCTACGCCATCATTCTCTCCTTCTCCCCCAAGTTCGATGCGCTGGTCAACTCCATCCCCACCGCCATCGTGGGCGGCGTCAGCTTCATCCTGTACGGCATGATCTCCGCCGTGGGCGTGCGGAACGTGGTGGAGAACCGGGTGGACCTCACCAAGTCCCGCAACCTCATCATCGCCGCCGTCATCTTCGTCTGCGGACTGGGCTTCAGCGCTACCGGCGGCATCACCTTCACCGTGGGCAGCGCCAGCATCACCCTGACGGGTCTGGCCATCGCCGCTCTGGCGGGCGTGATCCTCAACGCTGTTCTGCCCGGCAACGACTATCGGTTCGGTACCGATCCCGTGGGCGATAAGTCCGCCGACCTGGGCTCCTATTGATCCCCATCTTTTTCCATACACGGCACAGGGCCGGAGCGGTATCCCGCTCCGGCCCTGTGCCGTGTATTTTTCTTATTGCAGCGTTTCCTTGGGAAGCCAGCGCTTGCCGGCCAGACGGATCAGGAAGCAGATACCGCACACACCCAGCTGCAGGGCCATGGCCACCCAAACACCCACAAGGCCCCACTTGGCCGCCAGAATAGCCGACAGCGGCACACGGATGCCCCACATGGTGCCGAAATTCAGCAGCATAGGCACCAACGTGCTGCCGGTCCCCTGAAACACACCGCTGGCCACGATGGATGCACCGAACAGCGGCTCCGCGAATGCCTCGATCCGCAGCACCCGCACGCCCAGCTCAATGACGGCCTCGTCCACCGCCATCATGCCGATCATGGCCGGGGCCAGCACATACAGCAGCGTCCCCGTGATCACCATCAAGCCCATGCCCAGCGCCACCGTCAGCCAGCCCAGCCGATAGGTCAGATCCTTCCGCCCGGCGCCTACGCTCTGGCCCACCAGTGTGGAGGCCGCTGCCTGCACGCCGAAGGCGGACATATAGCAGAGACTCTCCGCCGTTATGGCGAAGGAATTGGCCGCCGTGGCGATGATGCCCAGCGGGGCCACGATGGCGGTGGTCACCATCCGGGCGGTGGAAAGAATGGTGCGCTCGCCCATGACGGGAGCCGAGATAGACAGGCAGCGCTTCAGCTGTGCCGCCGTAAACCGTGCCTTTTCGCCCCGCCGCAGGTGCAGCTCCGGCGACCGCACCAGCAGGATATAGGTCAGCACCACCGCAATGACCACCTGCGACAGCGCCGTTCCCATGGAGGCACCCAGAACCCCCAGACCGAAGCCCGGCAGCGTCACCCCCAGCACCCGCAGCGTTCCGCTGGGGAAGATGAGGAAGGCGTTGAACACCACGTCCAGCAGGCACATCACCACCATGCAGATGCCGGGGGTTTTCATATTGCCCGCCGAACGCAACAGTCCGCCGCAGAGGTTATTCATCTGCATGAAGGGCAGCGACAGAACAAATACCAGAAAGTAGGCGCTGGCATCCTGCCAGATGGCGGGGTCTGCCCGCAGCCAGCGAGGCAGATTCCCGGTGATGCCCAGCGCTATGGCCATCATCACAAGGCTGAAGGCCATGCACACCAGAAAGGCCAGCTTCATGATGCCGCGGGCTTTCTCCGACTGTCTGGCTCCCAGCGCCTGCGCCACCGCCACGTTAAAGCCGATGGTCAGCGCAATGCACAGATCGCCGAAGAGCCACGAGGTGGTCGCCACCACACCGATAGCGGCGGAGGCATTGGAGCCCAGCTGGCCCACCATGGCCGTGTCAATATACTGCATCACCACGGAGGAGATCTGGGCCAGAATGGCCGGCCAGCTCAGCTGAGCGATCAGCAGCAGCTGCTCCCGTGTGGAGATGGGCTGTCCGCTCTGTAATTTTTTCAATCCTTCACCTTGCATTCTGCACCCTCCTTCATGGTCGTAAGTTTCATTCTAACGCAGGGATGCGGCAGTTGCAACCCCCTATTTTGCGGTTTTTCCTGCTTTTTTGCGAAAAAGCATCCCGTGTGCCGCAGCACACGGGATGGAAAGTCAGCAAAAAGCTTCTGACCACTCCGGAAAGGCCATGCAGACCGTTGGGCCCGTCAAAAGCCTCGCAGAGTTCGCCGCCCGCAGGCGGCGAAAAGGTCTGATCCATTTTGGCTGACGACCGGTGCGTCAGTCAAAATACCTCTCAGACCGCAAGTATGGAATTTCTGCGGTCTGACGCAGAAATGATGCACGCAGCGGGCTGGGGCCTTTGGTGCAAGATCCAATGGATCTTGCACCAGATTTTTAGAACGACACCGTCAACAGCATCTTGAACCGCTCCTGCCCGTACACCGCATGGGGGATATCCTTGGGCATGATCAGCGTCTCGCCCTGAGACACCAGAAAGACCTCGCCGCCCACGGTGAAGCGGCCGGTACCCTCCAACACCGTCACCATGGCGTCGCCGCCGGCGGCATGGGTGCTGATCTCCTCGTCCTTTTCAAAGGCAAAGAGAGTCATGCTGAGCTTGCTGTTCTGCACCAGTGTGCGGCTGACGATCTGGCCGTCCTGATAGTCCACCTGCTCCGCCATGTGCAGAACCTTCTGCTTTTCAATATTCTTATACATAATGGTGTTCCTCCCACAAAATAATAATGAAAGTAGTATGGCCCGGTGCGTCGTTAAAAATCCAGCTTTGTCCGGACGCAGATCTCACGGATCTTGGACTGCAGGCGCTTGAGATCCTCGAAAGTCTCCGGCTTCTTGCCGGGGTCCCGCAGCAGGGCCGCCGGGTGGTACATGGCCATCTTTTCTATGCCGTCCTGCCGGAAAAACAGGCCGTGCTCCTGCGTGATGCGGAAATCAGGCTTGATAAGCTCCATGGCGCTGATGCGCCCCAGACACACCAGGATTTTCGGCTGCATCAGCTCCATTTGCCGCCGCAGATAGCCGCTGCACGCCTCCTTCTCGGTGTTCAGCGGATCTCGGTTCTGAGGCGGGCGGCACTTGACGCTGTTGGTGATATAGATGCGCTCACGGGACAGGCCGATCATTTGCAGCATATCGTCCAGCAGCTTCCCGGCCCGGCCCACAAAGGGCTCCCCCTGCTTGTCCTCGTTGGCGCCGGGGGCCTCCCCCACCAGCAGCACCTCTGCCGCCGGATCGCCCACGCCGAACACCACCTGCGTCCGCTCCTGCGCCAGACTGCACGCCCGGCAGGCCAGACACCGCTGCCGCAGCTGCTCCCACTGCTGATCCATGGCGCTCCCCCTCTCACACATTCGATAGTACCATCGATATCAGGCGCATTGACCCTTGCTTATCGACGGTATCAGCATAGCAGAAAAAAATGGCTTTGGCAAGTGGGGATACCCACTCTCCTCCGGGACACACTGTCTCCAGAAAGGAGACGCTGCCCATGTACCTCTGGAGCTTTCTGGCCTACGGCTTTCTGGGCTATCTGCTGGAGAAGGTCTATGCCCTTGTCACCCGTTCCCGCCACACCGTCCGCAAGGGGTATCTGCTGCTGCCGGTGTGTCCGGTGTACGGCCTTGCCATGCTGGCGGTGCTGGCTCTGCCGCAGGACATGACGGACACCTTCTGGCACTTGGCCCTCTATGGCGGACTCACCGCCACTGCCGTGGAGTACGCCGTCCATTTCTGCTGCGACAGGCTGCTGGGGGTCATGTTCTGGGACTACTCCTCCACCAAAATGGACCTGAACCGCCGGGTGTGCCTGCCCTTTGCCCTGATCTGGGGGCCTCTGGCAGCCATGACCGCCCGCTATATCCATCCGCTGCTGCGGCCGTGGCTTACCGCCGTGCCGCCGTGGCTGACGCTGGCGGTATGGCTGCTGCTGACCGCCGACAGCTTTTTCACCGTCCGTCTGCTGCTTCAATATCACGACATCGATCTGCTGGGCTGGAAAAACCTCCTGCGCCGCCGCTCCGCCGCCTGACCTCCTCTCCGTTCACAAATCGTTTACACGGTGCCGCTCCATTTGTTCTTGACGATGCTTCCATTCCGTGGTAATATTTAGCACGCTAACATTTAGCCAGCTAATGATTCAGAGAGGAGGGATCTGCCTTGAGCAGTATCTGTCAGAGCGATCATCTGGGACGGCTGCTGGGTCAGTGCGAGCACCGGATGCGGATGGTCATGGACCGCTCGCTGCGGCAGTACGGCGTCACTCCGGTCCAGTGCCGGGCGCTGATGTACCTGCACCGCCAGCCGGAGCCGGTCACCCAGCGGCAGCTGGAGCAGTATATGGCCGTGAAGCCCTCCACCATCAACGGCATCGTGGGCCGTCTGGAGGAGAAGGGCCTTCTCACCAGAGATGCCTGCCAGCAGGACGCCCGGTGCCGTGTTCTCCGGCTGACGGAGGAGGGCCGCCGCTTCCGCAGCGACTTTATCCGCATCGCACAGAAGACCAACCGGCAGATGGAACAGGGCTTCTCCCCGGAGGAGCTGGCCACCCTGCACCGCTATCTGGAACGGGTGGCGCAAAATCTCGCAACGCAAATGGAGGAAACCGAACTATGATACGCAAGCTTGCCCCGTATACCAAGGGGTATCGGGTCTACATCCTGCTGGGCATCCTCTGCTCGGCAGGCGAAGCGGTGCTGGAGCTGATGCTGCCCAAGGCCATGAGCAACATCGTGGACTACGGCATCGGCGGCAACGGCGGCGCCGGAGACCGCAGCTACATCCTTACCATGGGCCTGAAGATGGTGCTGATGGCCCTGATCTGTCTGGCGCTGGGCGTGGGCGCAGCGGCGCTGGCCGCCAAGGCCGGCATGGGCTTCGGCGCCAACGTCCGTGACGCAGAGTACCGGCAGGTACAGCGCTTCTCCTTTTCCAACATCGAGCACTTTTCCACTGCCTCCCTCATCACCCGGCTCACCAACGACGTCTCGTCGGTGCAGATGACCCTGATGATGGGGATGCGGATGCTGGTAAGGGCTCCGGTGATGCTCATCACCGCTCTGGTGATGGCCCTTCGCATCAGTCTGCAGCTGAGTCAGATCTTTCTGGTGATCCTGCCGCTGCTGGCGCTGATGGTGTTCATCATACTGCGGTATGTGGGGCCCTTCTTCACCTCCCTGCAAAAGGCCACCGACGGACTGAATCTGGTGGTGCAGGAGGATCTGAACGCCATCCGTGTGGTGAAGTCTTTCGTCCGGGAGGACCGGGAGAAGGAGAAATTCTTCCAGCGCAGCGAGACGCTCCGCCAGACGGCGGAGCGGGCCTTCGGCTTCGTGGTGACCTTTATCCCCATGGTGAACCTCATTATGGGCGGCACCATCGTATCCATCATGTGGCTGGGCGGCCACTATGTGGCCGGTGGTCAGATGCTCTCCGGCGACCTGCTGGCCTTCTTCACCTACGCCTCCGAAATTCTCATGGCCCTGATGATGGTGGCCATGGTGATGATGGTGCTGACCCGCTCCATCGCCTGCGGCAAGCGCATTGTGGAGGTGCTGGAGGAGCAGCCGGAGATCACCGACGACGATGCCGTGAAGGAGATCGCCGACGACGGCACCAAGAGGGAGCTTACCCTCTCCGACGGTTCCATCCGCTTTGACCACGTTTACTTCAAATACCATCCCGACAGCGCCGAGTGGAACCTGACGGACATCGACTTCTCCATTGCCAGCGGCATGACCGTGGGCATTCTGGGTGGCACCGGCAGCGCCAAGAGCACACTGGTGAGCCTGATCCCCCGGCTGTATGAGGCCACGGAGGGGGCTGTCTATGTAGGTGGCCACAACGTCAAGGACTACACCATGGAGACGCTGCGGGAGGGCTGCGCCATGGTGCTGCAAAAGAACACCCTGTTCTCCGGCACCATCCGGGAAAACCTCCGCTGGGGCCGGGAGGACGCCACCGACGCCGAGATGGAGGAGGCCTGCCGCATGGCCTGCGCCGACGAGTTCATCTCCCGGATGCCCGACGGCTACGACACCCGCATCGAGCAGGGCGGCACCAATGTCTCCGGCGGTCAGAAGCAGCGTCTGTGCATCGCACGGGCCATTCTCCGCAAGCCCAAGGTGCTGATCCTGGACGACTCCACCTCCGCTGTGGACACCGCCACCGATGCCAAGATCCGCACGGCGCTGAAGGAGGCGCTGCCCGGCTCCACCAAGCTCATCATCGCCCAGCGTATCTCCTCCGTCATGGATGCCGATATGATCCTTGTGCTGGACGACGGCAAAATCTCCGGCATAGGTACCCATGAACAGCTGATGGCGTCCAATCAGATCTATCGGGAAGTCTATCAGTCTCAGCAGGAAGGGGTGAGCATCGATGGCTGAACAGAAAAATCCCATGCCGCCCCGCCGTCCCGGCGGACCTGGCCACGGCCCCCGCAGCCACGGCTATCAGCGGCCCCAGGACCTGCGGGGTACGGTGAAGAAGCTGCTGCACTATGTGGGCCGCTATAAGGGCCTGCTGGTACTGGTGGCCATCTGCCTGCTGCTCAGCTCCGTGGGTTCCGTGGCCAGCAGCTACTTCCTCAAGCCCGCCATCAACAACTACATCCTCCCCGGCGACTTCGCCGGTCTGCTGAAGCTGCTGGTGCTGATGGGACTGGTGTTCGTGCTGTCGGCCTTGTGCTCCTATGTGTACTCCCGCATCATGGTGCGGGTGTCCCAGCGCACGGTGGCCGCCCTGCGTCAGGATCTGTTCGATAAGCTGCAGGGGCTCCCCCTGCGCTACTTCGACACCCACCAGCACGGCGATATCATGAGCTTCTACACCAACGATA
>ERZ825137.1992-NODE-1992-length-24749-cov-4.213412_pt1 | contig 24749 bp, 14 predicted proteins | sample MGYA00519873_ERZ825137 | MGnify/ENA primary metagenome ERZ825137 (study PRJEB31778, sample SAMEA3449190) | human gut metagenome | biome: human gut; feature: human-associated habitat; material: faeces | place: United Kingdom | collected 2010/2012 ...
GCTCTGACTCCATGAGCCAGATGCAACCAGCCTTGCGGCGTTTTGATCGGATGAGGCCCTTCTCCATTCTTTACTTCCTTGATTGTATGATAGTAGCGTTTATCTATTATTTGTTCTGTGATGACTTCTGCATGCGTAATATCATCGATGAGCGACCAGCCGATACCGCCGCCGCTACCGGCATCGATAAAGCCGTCCTGCGGGCGGGTGTACAATGCATACTTTCCATCCACGAATTCCGGATGCAGCACGACATTGCGTTGCTGGCTTTTTGATTTCAGATCGGGTAACCTTTCCCAGTTGATCAAATCTTTGGTACGGACAATCCCTGCTTTGGCTACCGCCGAGGACAGATCACCCGGTTTGGCTGCCGGATCATGCCGCTCACTGCAAAAGATACCGTACACCCAACCGTCTTCGTGTGCTGTCAGACGCATATCGTACACATTGGTTTCTTCCGGGTCGATATCCGGCAGATTGACCGGACGTTCCCAAAACCGAAAGTTATCCACCCCGTTCGGACTCTCGGCAATGGCGAAGTAAGATTTCCGGTCGAATCCCTCCACGCGTACCATCAGCAGGTATTTGCCGTTCCATTTGATAGCACCGGAGTTCATGCAAGCATTCACGCCTATGCGTTCCAGGCAGTAGGGGTTGGTTGCTGGGTTGAGGTCGTAACGCCATTCGAGGGGGATGTGACTCGCTGTTAAAACCGGGTAAACATAGCGGGTTATTATTCCATTTTCTTCAACTACGGGTTGATTTTCCCGTTCCAGCAGATCATTCTGTTTTTCACACAGAGTTTCAATTCTATTTTGAAAACTAATTTTCATGGCTTATATAATTTCATTCGATTGTTACATACCTTTCGGGTAAAGGCTGAGGCGAGTACCCCGATGGAAATTAGTGCATATTTCCATCTCGAAAACTATTTCATTTGTTTGCGGATCAATTTCTATAATATGTCCACCATAAGTTCCATTACTTAACTTATTCCCCATCCCCGGACAGAAAAGAACATGTTTTTTTTCCGGCAAATATTGTACAGAAGACATGGCTGCTGCATAACAGTCTTCCCGTTCGCTTCCATACGACCAGACCTGTTTGACAGTCCTGTTCGTTTCATCTACCTCATATTCAACAATACGACTGTATTGTCCAGGTTCTGTGAATGGTTTAGGTATATAATTGCGAGCGTAACCATTGTCAAAAACGAGTATATGGCCGTTTGGCATAATGACTGGCGTATGTTGTCCCCACGGCCAGTCGAAATCAGTGCTACTTTTATCTCCGCTTATGATTTGCGGATCCGTTATTTCATTACCGTTTTTATCTAAGGGTTTTAATAAAAACTTACTGTATTCCGGACGCCAGTTTTTATGAGGACTGATTATCCATGCCAATTCTCCATTTCTATGATATTTAAAGACACCCTGAAAGCGGGCTGAAGCAAATATGTCATCACCCCAATATTGCACAGCATTGTGATGGGCCCAGTTCCCTTGTGTTTGACCGAAAGATGCTCCAGGTAAAGATGGATCAGTTGCAACATAACGAGCTGAGTCTAATATCTGGGCCAGATCCCATTCCTGCGAAATTGTTCCCTCATTTGGACTTATCTCTAAGATATGATCATAAATGCGTGATTGGCCGGTATTTAAAGTCGCATCCAGTTTTGTGACGGCAACTAATAGTTTGTCGTTTTCTCCCATGACTACTTCATGATGGAAATTGTATCCTAGTGCTTTCAAATCCCATTTTCTAACTACTTCCCCTAGGATATTAACTTCCGCTATCTGGTAATTGTTGGCATCTCCAACAAGGTAATTGCCATTTTCTAACCGATGTAGTCCACATTGAGCTCCGATATGTAATAAATCCGGAGATGTACGCCAATCCAATACCCAACGAATTTCTCCGTCACTATCCAGCATATAAGGACATGATGTATCGGCTTCACTTGCTCCCGGGTCATTTAATAAAATCATTCCCGGTTCCATTTTTTCAATTAGAGCTTTTTTTACTTTGACATAATTGGGGAGTGCAGTGATATTTAATGGACTTGTTTTAATTGTTGTTTGTGTGCGGGCTCGTTCGTTTCCCTCTTTATCTGTCATAACAATACTAATCGTGTTTTCATAATCCGGATATAATCCTAATATAGTCAGGTTCTGATTTTCTCCGTAATTACTGAAAAGATATTCTATTGTACCGTGGCTACCCTCTTTACCGTGAACGATAATTTTGGCTCGTCCTTTTACAGGAAATGCAGCAAAAATATTTGCAGCCAAAGGGTTATATCCAGATGGATTCAGCTTGACTGTTTGAATTGCATTATTTATATTTTCTCCTAAAGTAGGAATAGAGATTTCTTGTTTGTTGATAAAAGTTAGAACAGTGTTCCATTTCTCGTAGTTTTTATCGACCGACTCTACGATGTCAGCAGGGATTTCTACATTCCCGGTTTCAAAAGTAAGTGTGTAATTTTTATCATTATGGGTAATCTCTTTCAAAAGGCTACCCTCTTCAATTAGTGTTTGTATTTTCGAAGTCTCTTCACTAGTATTGATAATAGTTTCTTCCTCGTCACATCCTGAAAGACAAGCGAACAGTAATACTGCTGTAAATAAGTGTTTTGTGAGTTTCATAGGAGTGGTGATTTAAAAAAGGGAAAGAGTAAACCCTCTCCCTTTTTGTTTTGTTAATTATTTATTCCCAACCTTCGGTTTGAGTACAAAGTTTGTTATTGTTCATTTCCTGGAAAGGAACGGGTAACCAACGATATTTGGCTGTAAAGCTGGTGCCACCCTGTGTTTTTTGATCAACCAGGAATGCTTTCAATTCATCATTATTGAACCAATGCTTCAGGTAGTACCAACGTGTACTTTCTTCTACTAATTCCAACATGTTTTGATGTTGAATTTCTTTCATCAAGTCAGTCTGGTTTCCGAACGTTTTTTCAGCCAGACCGGCACGGTCACGTACGCGTTTTAATGCAGCATTGGCACCTGCGATATCATTTGTCTGAGCACATGCTTCTGCATACATCAGCAATACTTCCGCAAAACGCATAACGCGATAGTTCATTTTACGAGAACTCCAAGTAGTTTCACCACCGTAGAAGCTGCAGCCGCTTTTACTCCACCATGCACTGTATTTCTTTAAAAGGAAACGACCTTCTTTTCCGTCAATAGTAGGATAATCAGGTTTTCCCCCGAGCAATTTTTTACCTAAAGCAACTTCCCACATAGGATCGAAGTCGACGTCATTATACCATGTCTCATCTTTTTTTGTATCATTGTAATCAGAATATTTGAAATACATTGTGGTGTACATACGTTTGTCCCAACGTGAGTCAGAACCTGCAGGACGTTCTTCTGCAATAAACTCATCCACTAAGGCTGCTGAAGGTTGCATTTTGTACCAACCACCACTGGCTGGCAGATCCGGGCCGAAGAAGTTCGCTAATACGTTACCCATGTTAGCGTCTGTGCCCTCACCACCGTTCCAACGTCCGGATTCGTCACCGAACTGATCATAATTCAATTCAAAGATGGATTCTTTATTGAATTCAGTATCATCGCGGAAATTGTCTGCATAATCTTCCACCAAATCATAGGAGTAAGGAGCTTGCATCAATTTCCCTAATTCTGTTTTTGCGTCTGCATATTTCTTCTGGAACAGGTAACTTTTTCCGAGGAAGGCTATAGCAGCTCCTTTGGTTACACGTCCGTTTTCAGAAGTAGGACGGCTTTCGGGTAATAATTCAATTGCTTTTTTCAGGTCATTTTCAGCTTGTGCCCAAACATCTTCAGCAGAAGACATTTCTTTCGCTATGTCCAATGTGGAGACAACAGGTTCAGTACGAATGATAGCTTTACCATAATTGATAGCTAACAGATAGTAATTAAATCCTCTGAAGAAGTAAGCTTCGCCACGGATAGGATTTTTTATTTCGTCTTTTACCGGACAATCTTCTCCTGTATTTTTCAAAAGTACATTGGAACGTTGTATTGCAGTATATATGTAATCCCATGGGTTACCGTCTGTTTCCGGAGAATTGTTGAAAATAACATAATCCCATGTAAATTTTTCTTCACCAATAGTTGTGAAAATATCATCAGCCAAGCTATTATTTGGAGCCTGGAAACAGTTATATGCTCCGTAATAACCATAGACACTACCACGAATTCGGTTATAAACAGTTGCTATAGCGGCATCCAGGTCATCCGCACTTTGCCAGTATGTAGCGTCTGTGGGACGGTTAGGATTGACTTCATTTAAAAAGCTGGATTCGTTGCATGAACATAGGACAGAACCTGCAGCTAATGCCAATAAATAATTTTTTATCTTAGTTGTTTTCATAAAATACTTCTCTTTTTAATCGTTAGAAATTAACTTGCAAACCAAAAGTGAACGTACGAGGTGTCGGATAACGGCCATGGTCACAACCACGGCTCATTACGCTGGTATCTTCACTATCTGTCCCGGCTCCGCCGTTAGAACCTAAATCCGGATTATATCCTTTGTACTTTGTTGCCATGAAGAGGTTTTCCATTGCTGTGTAGATACGTACATTTTGCAATTTGATCTTTTCTGTCCACATTTTTGGCAGTGTATAACCCAGTTCCAATGTTTTCAGACGGAAGAAAGAACCGTTTTCCAACCAACGATCGGAGATAGCCTGGTTGTTCTTGTTTTCATCGTCTGCAGTGTAACGTGGCATATCGGTGTTACGGTTATCTTCACGCCATTCATTCAATACATCTGTAGAAACATTGGTCGTACCGTTTTGCATATAAGAAGTTCCATAGCGCATAGAGTTGAATACTTTGTTACCGAAAGTTCCATCAAAGAACAAGCTAAGGTCGATACCTTTATAAGCTCCAGTAAGGCTTAAACCCATATTCAATTTCGGGAACGGATTACCGCAATACTGCTGGTCGCTGGCATTGATCTGTCCGTCGCCATTGTAATCGATAAACTTAACATCACCCGGTTTGGCTTTCGGTTGGATAATTGTACCTTCGGCATTTGTATAGTTACGGATTTCTTCTTCACTCTGGAAAATTCCGTCTGTCTTGATCAGGTAGAATGAACCGATAGGCTTACCTTCTTTAGCCCAGGTAATTGTACCGCCACCGTTCGGATTGAAACCAGTAATTTCCTGTTTTGTCACTGTCTGGATTTCTTTCAGGTTGTTTTTAATGTGAGAAAGATTCAAACCTACTGAGTAATAAAATTCACCAACCGTATTGCGATGATTTAATGAAAGTTCAAAACCCTTATTCTCAAGTAATGCTGCGTTCATAACAGGTGCGCTGCTCATACCACCACTAGGCGCCTGGTTTACACTCATCAACAGACCGTCTGTTTTCTGGATAAAGTAATCAGCTGTAACACTGAAACGGCTGTTCAGGAAAGAAGCATCTACACCAATATTGGTTGTCTTTGTTTTTTCCCAGGTTGTTTCCGGTGGAGTTACCCATTCAGAGTTGGTGATTTGACCTACCCACCAGCTTCCTCCTTGTACATAGTTAAAACCGTCTTTAATCGTACTTTGTGTCTGATATTCGTCAATACCGTTTATATTGCCCAAAACACCATAGCTGGCACGTAATTTCAATTCATTCACGGTGTTTTTTGCAGATTCGAAGAATGGCTCGTTCATGATATTCCAACCTACTGAAGCAGAAGGGAAAGTTCCGTAACGATGACCATCAACGAAACGAGAAGAACCATCTCGACGAACTGTTACCGTTGCCAAATACTTATCATTGAACGTATAATTTACACGACCAAAGAATGAGGCCAACAAATTCTCTGTCTTAGAAGAAGAGACTCCTTTAATCGAAGCTGCCCCCAAATTGTTCCATTCAAACAAGTCGGTAGAGAAACCTTTTCCGTTTGCCGAACGAGACTCCGCACTGTACTTCTCATACGAATACCCCAACATTACATTCAAGTCGTGTATATTGTTGAAAGTTTTCATATAATTTAAAATACCTTCAAACACCTGTCGAGTTGACCTGAAATCATACGTAGAAGCAATACCCCCTTCTATTTCTCCTGCATAAGTAGTAGATTTCGGCAAATAAGAACCTTTGAAATTATGCAACAATTCGACACCGGCTGTAGCCTTAGCCGTAAATCCATCAAATGGATTGACTTCAAGGAAAGCTGTTCCGTTGAACTTGTCATTTACCATTTCTTTTTTACGTTCCAGCAAATTGGCCAATGGATTATCCCCACGACCACCTGGAACACGTCCATACGTACCATCTTCATTATAAGGTTTTACCGTAGGATCATACTCCATCACGCTCAACATGACGTTCTCACCCAAAATATTTCCGCTATAGGTTTGAGCATTCGAACGTTCGCGGTGGGCATACATCGTAGCACCGGCTTTAATGAAATCGTTAATGGTTTGATCTACATTCACACGTCCTGAAATACGGTTAAAATCCGTATTCTTCAAAACACCCTCTTGCTTATAATATCCTAAACTGGTCAATACCTTTGTCTTTTCAGAACCTCCACGGAACTGGATATTATGATCTTGTACCAAAGCTAGGCGTGTACAAACATCCAACCAATCAGTATCTACGGTAGACTGTAATTGAGAGGGCGTATAAACTCCGTTAGGGTTGCCTTCTTGGCCATCAATTTCCTGATACAATGCATTTTGCAAGTTCATATAATCCTTTGCATTGAGAAACTCAAACGGATTATCCACCTTCTGAGTTCCCAAGTAACCACTGTAAGAAATCTTGTTTTCGCCTGCTTTTCCTCGTTTCGTCGTAATCAATACGACCCCATTCGCACCACGTGCTCCATAAATAGCCGTGGCCGACGCATCCTTTAAGATTTGCATGGATTCAATATCATTCGGATTCAGATTCAAGCCTTCAGAAGAAGGGAAACCATCCACTACATAAAGCGGAGTGGATGAAGCATTAGCCGAACCGATACCACGTATATAAATACTAGCATCTTCCCCCGGTTGTCCACTTGTGGAAAACGATTGTAAACCGGCTACACTTCCTTGTAATGCTTTTGATACACTACTAACCTGTGACGCCGCTATCAACTTTCTATCAACAACCCCGGCTGAACCAGTAAATGTAGACTTCTTGGCAGTACCGTAAGGAACGGCAATGACAACTTCATCAAGCAACTTCGCATCCGATTTCATAACAATTCTCAAATTCGGCTTAATCGTTACTTCCTGTTTTTGCATACCAATGTACGAAATCAACAAAGTTTTTGCCGAGCCAGGCAGGTTCGCCAATGAAAACTTACCGTTAAGATCCGTAATAGTGCCCAATGAGGTTCCTTTTACCACTATGGATGCCCCGACAATGGGTTCACCATCCTCTTCGGAAACTACCGTTCCGGTTACGTGAGATATCTGAGCTGTCACAAAACCCAAACCCACAAAGAGGAAAATCAACAACAACATTAATTTTCTCATAAATCTTTCTTTTTAAATTTAACCCATAAAAAAGCTCTCAATAATTATATACTCAATGCCGGCTATGATTCCGACTAATATTTAATGATTATAATCCAGCCCTGCCTAATTGCCATCGCTATCGGATAATAAAAAGTCTATCTATTACGATTTACAAGAATTTTAAAGAGTAGTGTTTTTTAATAAATTCACTCGTTATAAGCTATAAAAAATCAAACAAAAAGGAATAATAATTGGAAATCACACTCTCTATATTCATTACTTTTTATTTTCTCTCCATACAATTATATTATGTCCGTCTCTTAATAAGAGACGGACATAATATAATAAACTACTGTATTACAGCTTTTTATTTATGAATATTACGTTATTTGCATAACTTTCATTCACTTCTCACACAACATTCCCATATTTCCAAATTTATTTTTTTCATTGTATTATTAGACTATCTACCATATTTTACTTAATTTTGTAGCTCTTAATACATCTCTTATTAAGAGAGTAACAGTCTTACTAAACAATTTCCTCCTGATTATAAAGATTTCAAGATTAATCTGTTTGCCTTATCAATAGCAGTTGTATCCAAAGATGTAAGATAGATTTGTGTAGTGGTTTCCGAGTCGTGTCCCATACCCTCGGAAATGATGGAAATCGGAATATTTTTGCTTCGGGCTATGCTTGCCCAAGAATGACGAGCGACATACATCGTAAGAGGAATAGGCAATTTCAATTTCTCTCCAATGCTTTTTAGCTGTCGGTTAATAAGATGAGCGGCATTTGTGTATTGTTTTCTTTCGTCCGTTCCCAGTTTTCGAATAATAGGCAACAAGTAAGGAGTACCGCCAGTATCATATTTGTCGATAATCTCTTGCATATATCCTTCCCAAAGAATGGAAAGTAGTTGTCCGGTTTTCTTCCGGCGATATAACAGCATACCATTATTCAAATCTTTTTTCCGAAGGTATGCCATATCTACAAATGACATTCCCCGAGTATAGAAACTGAACAAAAACATATCTCTGGAATAATCCTGAGATGAATTCAATTCCAAGTCGAGTTCTCTTATCCGTCGTATTTCTTTCAGAGAAACGGCACGTTTCACCGTCTTATCTATTCCCGTATAAACGTGTTTGAAAGGGAAACGCTGCGGAGTGAGCCCTTTTTCCACCGCACGGTTATAAACAGCCCGCAGATTACGGAGATAAAAAGAAGAACTGTTCGGACACACGTTTCCGGCTTTGAGATACGCTTCGTAACGTAGCATCCAATCAGAATCTATTTCTCTCAATGATATATCTTTCCCTTCTCGAAAGCGGATAAAACTATTTCGGGTGGCAGCGTATGTCTCACTTGTACGTACCTTCCCTAATTGCCTAAGCTCCTCAATGGTATCCTCCATAAAAACGAAAAGGGTGTCTTTCTTCTCTGAAACTCGGTAAAAGGTCACCACCTCGTCTGCCGTATAAGGCCGGTTTCTCTCCTCCAACCTATCTATGGCATTTTTCAAGATACGGATATCTTTTTCTATTTTCTCTTTCACGGCCAGTAGATAGTTTTTTCTGCTTTTGTCAAACAGAGGTACTACAACTTCCGCCGTGTGACTATCCCATTCGGTGGAAAACAATTTGTAACCAGTTGCAACTTGCCGAGCTATCCGCCTGTGAAGTACTTGATAGAATAATGTCCCTTCGTTTTCCTTAACAGAAGAAGGACGAAACTTGATTTTTAATGTGGCCATACTTTTAATTGTTAGAATCACTATTTATATTTTGCAGGACACAAAATTATCAAATAACGAAATCGACTGTTTTTCTGCAAAATAAGTATTCTCAAAGAATAAGATGATGATTAAACAAACATGAATCCGATTTTATATATACAGATAGCATTTATAACATTTTCTAAACAGATATTGGCTTGTTTAGATTTTCAAAGCATTCTTCCATCCCAATAAACAAAGGTCTCAAAAACAACCTCTTGCAGTTTAAAACATAAGGTAGCCTCAACACCTCTCCGTATTCGAGAAGATATAAAAGGAGACCTTGGCTTTTAACATATACGCAGAAAAAAACTTCTTTTTTGTCGCCCAAAATTCTCTCCCAAACGTAATATTTATGTAATAATATATGCCAGGACATATACAAGAGAGAGTTCCGCCGGTAAAAAAGAGGTCCAAACTAACTTTTTCCGGCTTTTGTAAACCACCAAAAACACGACTATGAGGGAGAAAGAAAGAAACCTCAAAAGAGAAGGTAAAAGACAAGTAACCTGCAAAAGCATACTTTACTTGTTTCTTTTCATGCTTGCTTTCCATGCCAATGGACAAGCACAGGATAAGGAGAAAAAGATATCCTTAGAATTCAAAAATGAACAACTGGCTATCGTTTTAAAAAAAATTGAGAAAGCCGGCAACTACATGATTACATTCAATCACGAAGACGTAAATCCATACCGCGTCACCTGTACTTTAAAAAAAGAAAGCATTGACAACGCACTGAAACGAGTACTCGAAAACAAACCACTAACTTACAAAATCGACGGCCGGTTTATTACAGTATCCAAAAAGAAAAAGGTCGCACAAGCTATTCTGCATAATGCGCCTTGTATAGTAAAAGGTAGGGTAACGGATGAGGCTTCGCAACCCCTGCCCGGAACACACATTATGGCAGACGGTAGTCAGGAAGCATGCGTAACGGACAACAACGGAAATTACCACATTCCGTTACCAGCCGGAAAAAAACATACTTTAATCTTTTCGTTCGTGGGGATGAAGCCTTACAGAATAGAAGTAGATATAGAAAAAGGCATAAATGAAAAAAATATGCGAACGATTGTTATGCAGGAAGAACACGCCGCTATGGATGAGTTAGTCGTAACAGGTTATCAGAACATTGAGAAAGGACGTTCCACCGGTGCCATCACTCAATTGAAAATGGATGATATCATGGCTCCGGGACTTCCGTCTATCGACCAAATGATTCAGGGTCACGTACCGGGCATGTTAGTTATGCAGACAAGTGGAGAACCGTCGGCTACCCCTAAAATCCGTATTCGCGGAACCTCTTCCATTATCGGAAACAAAGCGCCACTCTGGGTATTGGATGGCATCATCCTGAGTGATGATGTGGAAATTGATCACTCGCAATTGAATGGTGACGACGCTGCTTATCTGGTAGGTACCGCCATTGCCGGTGTCAATCCGCAAGATATAGAATCTATTACAGTATTGAAAGACGCAGCGGCAACAGCTCTGTATGGCGTGCAAGCAGCCAATGGTGTCATTGTTGTCACCACAAAAAAAGGCCGGATAGGAAAACCACAAGTACGGTACAGTGGCAGTGTTTCGATAAGCGAACGCATAGGTTACGGAGACTTGGACCTGATGAATGCAGCAGAACGTATAGACCTTTCCCGCCAATTGATTGAAAATAGCTATCGCTATGTACAGGTTCCCTACGACTTCGGTTACGAAGGCGCCTATCTCAAGTATATGAACGGCGATTATACCTACGATCAGTTCACTTCGGAAGTACAAACCATGGCAGAGCGCAATACCGATTGGTATGATTTACTTTTTCGCAATGCACTCAGCCACAATCATACGTTAAGCATAAGCGGAGGTACCGAACAAACAACCTATTACGGTTCTTTAGGATATTCCGATACGCAATCCACGGGTCGATCCTCGGCATCCAAAAGGTATACACTCAATACCCGCCTCAATTCCTGGTTGAAACCCGACAAATTATACTTAGGAGTTTCACTCCGCGCCTACACGACCAAGAATGACGGATACAGTACCATGGCTGGTGTAAATCCCAACACTTATGCTTACAATACATCCCGCACCGTTCCGGCATTCGATGAAGATGGGAATCCTTATATGTATGAAACACGGTACGCAAGCGTATCCGGACTTTTCGGAACTACTATTCATGGTGTGCCAAGCCGAAGAAAATACAGTATATTAAACGAAACGGAAAATACGGGCATGAACTCAGATATTTCTTCTTTTTTAGGAACGTTAGACTTCCACTGGTATATCATTCCCGATTTAGTTTATGAATTATTCGGTTCATTCGAAAAGAACACCACAAAAGTAATAAACTGGGCCAACGAAAATTCCACTTACATAGCGGATATCCGCGGATACATGAAAGGAGACGTAGAAAAAGGGTCCGAATGGGAATCATTATCTCCATTACCCTACGGCGGTGTATATTCCGAAAGCAATAAGACTGTAGAAACAGCTCTTTTACGAAATACGTTACGTTATAATAAAACATTCGCACAAGATCATACGCTTGGCGTGATGGGAGTTTCCGAAATACGTACGATTAAAACAAAAGGACTTTCTGCTAAATATGCCGGTTGGTATCCCGATCGAGGAAACACATTCAATCCGATTCTGACAACTCCGTATCTGGACAGTGCGTGGATAACCATCCCTGTAAAAACCGGACACATCCAAAACTATGTTTCGTGGCTGGGCAACCTGATGTATTCTTACAAAGACAAACTCACATTAAGCGGCAACATTCGTATGGATGGTTCTAACCAATTCGGGAGTAATCCCAAATACCGTTTCCTACCGGTATGGTCGATAGCTGGAAAATACACACTAAGTAATGAAAAGTTCATGCAAAAGCAATCCGTGGTAAACTATCTGGCATTCCGAGCATCGTATGGTATACAGGGAAATGTAGACTCAGGCACTTCCCCCGATTTGGTTATCCGGATAGGCTCTCTGAACAGTACCACCGGCTTAGAAGAATCTTTTTTCCAATATTTGCCGAATGCCGACTTACGCTGGGAAAAAACAACCTCTTATAATTTCGGTTTAGACTTCCAACTCTTCAACGATTGGATCAATGGAACGGTTGATGTATACACAAAACATGGGGTGGACATGATTATGACTGCTAAAGTATCACAAGCTGTGGGACAAGAATCGGTGAAAGTGAATTATGGGAAAGTGGACAACCGCGGCGTAGATTTGGCTTTACGTATCACTCCTTACAAAACAAAAGACTGGGAAGCTCAACTGCAACTCAACTATTCTTATGTAAAGAACAAACTGGTAAAAGGAAATCCGGATGTAAAATATACCTATACGGATATGGCCAACGGAAATGCTTTAATTGAAGGACAAGCTATCGGACTTCTCTTTTCATATCCCTTTGCAGGATTAGACCCGGAAACAGGCTACCCCCTATTCTATGGCAAAGATGGAAAAACGACTTCAACTAATACAATAGGTAATACGGTAAAGAATTATTTTTTGTTTGAAGATGAAGTAAAAATGGTACAATCCGGAATCACGACTCCGCCTCATTCAGGAGGTTTCACACTAGGAGGACGCTGGAAGAATCTTCGCTTATCCTCCACATTCAGCTATTCATGGGGTGCAGTAGGACGTTTACCTCAGATTTACGACAGCGACCAATCCAATGCTTTTCGACCCATTACCAATTTGACACGGGAATATGCCAACCGTTGGTATAAAAAAGGTGATGAAGCTCATACCAATATTCCTAAGTTATATAACTATTATGAATACAGTCATTTAATATTGCAAAAGAATGATAGAAATAGAGAAGAATTATCCGGTCTGACCTTATATAACTATAGCACGGCACGTGTAGCACCTACAGATGTTTTACGCTGGTCGAATCTGACACTCAGTTATTACTGGAACAGACCCAACCTTAAAAAGTTAGGTATCAGTGACATTATGCTCTCACTTTCAGCAACAAACCTTAATTTTTGGGCTGATAAAGCATGGCACGGACGCGATCCGGAAAGCGGTTCATCGAGTGTTCCAGTACAACCGACATACACTTTTAATGTGAATATTAATTTCTAAACAAAGACGATTGAATATGAAAAAGAAAATATATAAACTGACAACAACACTCTGCGTCTTGTTCGTATTAAGCAGTTGCAACGATTTTCTAGAAAGATCGGCACAAGACTTAATTATTCCATCCACTGTGGCGCAATACAAAGAGTTGCTTCAGGGAGAAGGTTATTTCAAAGATTTTAATAACAAAACTTACTTCCTGAACTATATGACCGATGACATGGAATATATAGATTATCAAGTAGAAGGATTATACACAAACAGTGACGTGGAAATATACAACTACATCTATTGCTGGATGAAAGAAATAGAAAATGACAGTTTTACGGATGGCCTATATGCTTGGCTGTATTCACAGGTATTGGTTGCCAACACCTGTCTGGACGGATTGGACAAAGCCAAAGGTACGGAAGACGAGAAGAATGTACTGAAAGGGCAATCGCTTTTCCAACGAGCTTATGCCTACTTTATATTAGTCAACACATATGGATATCCTTATAATAGCGCCTCAGTAGAAAATGAGTGCATGCCTTTACGTCTGGATCCGACTCCGAGTTCAAGCGTGTACAAACGCGAAAGCTCCCGCGTGATATGGGAACAGATAGAAAAAGATATCCAACAAGCGGCAGAACTACTATATACCTATGTACCGAAAAACAATTTTGAAATCAACGGACGCGCCGCTCTGTTGCTGGCAAGCCGTGTTGCACTTTATATGGAAAAATATACGGAAGCCGAGCAATATGCCGACCGTTTACTTACATTAAATAACAAATTATACGATATCTCCGATAAAGGAGTAGTTGAACCAAGCAGTACAAGAACAGCAGATTACATTGGTTTTATCGATAACAACACCAATCCGGAAATCCTTTGGAACTTTTGTGCTACTAGCAGTCGCAATTTTTCTGATCAATTCTACAATTTAACCCTTCGAGAAGTCCAAGGTTTCCGGGTTAGTACATCAGAACCTGAAAAGAACGAACATTCGCTAATGGACACTTACCTTCCGGATACCAATAAAACTATTGATAAATTCGCCGATAAACGTCGCGCTTATTTCTTCAACATAAGCGCCTACTTCGCAAATGATTACGAAGAACATCAAAATTATGAAATGTTCTCAGCACTCCTAATGTTCGGCTATTTAGAGCTTTGGCCAGGATACCTTTATAACAATCAGCCTCTTAAATGGGATAAGAATGACAGCAAGAACACATTAATGCAGGCATTCCGTACGGCGGAAGCATACCTGAACATAGCGGAAGCATATGCACGCCAAGCAAATCCCGATACAGATAAGGCTCTTTATTACTTAAATAAGCTTCGCGAAAACCGAATAGCAAATTATCGGAACTTGACGATGGCGGATTTCTCCTCTACTGAAGAATTGGTCCAATTCATCTGGGACGAACGCCGTCGCGAACTCTGTTTCGAGGAATGCCATCGTTGGTGGGATTTACGTCGTACTACCCAACCGGAGTTGAAACATAAATGGACAAACGGAGAAACCTATACCTTAAAACAAGGCGATGAAGCTTATATATTAAGTATCCCCCAATTGGAACGCAATTTTGATACCGGAATCATTAACAAACGTCCGGTACGAATAGCCGATTAATTATTAAATATCAGTTAATTATGAAACAGAATCATATTATCATAGGTTTATTGTGCGGAATTCTCGGAGTATTCTGCCTGACTGGTTGCGATAAAGCTGACGGAATTGGTGACTGGACATTCGAATATCCGGCTCCTATTTTTGAAAACACCGAACTGGGACAGTTGCGTAAAGAACTGTATGAAACATATAAAGTAAATTTCACACCGGAATTTGATGACAAATTCTACGAATTCGACTGGAACAACGAATTTGATTTATTTGAAACGCAAACCATTCCGGAGGCCGACCAATCCTATACGATAAGCTATTTGAAAGAAGTAAAAGCCGTATTGCAACAAATGCCGACATTCTTGATTGAGCGTCTTCCTTCACATGTTATATTGGTTGATTCTTTAAGGAATCCTTATAATATTAGATATAACTACCAAACTGTAAGTGAGTCGGTACATGGAATCATGGGATACAATATAACCAACTTTCTGGTTTTCAGTTATGCAGGAAAATCATTTCCTCTGCAAGATAAAAACGAACTTCGCGAAACATGGACCGAACTCTTTTTCGAGCGCGCATTAAGTGATTATGAAGCTCCAGAAGCATTTAAAGAACTGGTTGCTAAACAATCTGCCGGTTCAACCAAAGGGTATAGTTTAACAGGAGTTTGGCGAACTTACCAAACAATGACATCTTACGGTTTTCTGGAGGATTCCTACCTCAGACGAAACAAGATTAATTATGGAGATATCGACAATAAGGGAAAAATCATCTCATTAATTTATCACCTGCAAATGACAGAAATACAGGACCTAGCTCTTTTCATAGGCTTTACTATGTATCGTCCGCAAGCCGGTAAAAAGGAAATGTACGCCCTCAGCGATGTTTTTGCCCAAAAAGAAGAACTAGTCAAAAAGTTTTGTAGTAATACACTAGGATTTGAATTAAAACCTATCGTAAATCAATAACATTAAATTATAAAAAAAAATGAGAAGTAAATCATTATTAATCATAGCAATGCTATGTGGTATATCAGGAGAAATAAACCTTCAGGCTCAAGTTTCCTATCAAATTTCAGGGACTTGGAAAGACGGAAAAGGTGAAAAGGTTTATTTAAAAGACTTTGTAAAGAAAGACAGTCTGGTCACTATAGATTCCGCAACAGTAAACAATGATCGTTTTATGTTGAAAGGAACAATCACTGATATGAGAAGAATGGAATTCGCATGTAAAGAGGGACACAAAAAACTTTTTATCGACGGTAAGCCTATTATTGTTAATATTGTAGAGAAGTTTGATACAGCAAAAAAGAAACCTTGGAAAACGATTGAGATAACAGGTAACAAAGAACAAGAAATATTAGAAAAAGCCACCGAGTTGACCTATATGTCAGCCATGATGCAATTGGGTGAGATGATGTCTTTAAGCAAGGCCGTAAACAACACCCAAGATTCAGTCATAATGAAGCAACAAGTAGATTCTATCCAACATGTTTTTGGCATAATAAAAGAAGCTATTGAACAAAACATTACAACATTATTAGATTCAACCCGGAACAGCTATGCCATTACCTACTTTATTAACGAATATATAGGGAGATATAAGCCGTTTGCAGTATTAAAACAGAGCTATGACAACCTAACCGATAATGTAAAGAATTCAACTCTCGGAAAAGCATTAAAAGAAAAAGTAGATGCGATGGCCAAAGCCAATGTCGGCGGGACGGCTCCCAATATAGAATTACCCACCCCACAAGGAAACATGCTTTCTTTGTATAGTCTGCGCGGACATATCGTACTTCTCGATTTTTGGGCATCATGGTGTGGTCCATGCTTAAGAGAAGTACCTAATGTAAAGAAGATATACGATAAATATCATTCCAAGGGTCTGGAAATATTAGGCGTTTCATTAGACGATAAGCAGAAAGCTTGGGTAAATGCTATCCAAAATAAAGAATTAAATTGGAAACACGTTTCTTCTTTAAAAGGATGGGATTGTCCGGTTGCCAAACTTTACAATGTAACAGGAATACCTCGCATGTATATTATTGATGAAAATGGAACGATTATTGCACAAGATTTACGTGGAGAAGCATTAACCAAGAAAATGGACGAGTTGTTTAAAGACAAATAAAATGAAAAAGACTTTTATTCTTTTTTATTTAGGGGTATTAATTACCTTGGCTCACAATAGCGTCTTAGCACAGATTCCCTACCAAATCAACGGAAAATGGGAGAACGGAACAGGGAAGAAACTCTCTTTGAAGCTTCTGTCCGCTGGAAACATGACGGGGATCAGCATTGATTCGGCGACGGTTGCACCGGACGGTACCTTTTCATTGGAAGGAACAGTAAAAGAGATGGGTTATGGAACGCTAAGTGACGCCAACGGCAAATATCAAGGATATCGGGTAATTTTCTTTGACGGGAATCCGATAGAGCTCCAACTGGCCGATACAATCATACAAATGGGAAAACAGAAAAAGAACGGAATAGTATTCCATCTGACGAAAGGCAATAAAGAACAAAAGGCTTCGCAAGAAATACTCCGATTCTTTTCCGACCATTTCATACGTTCTTTTAATAACGCATTTGCCAGTGTTGCTTTAGAAAGGAAAAACAACACTCAACATACAACAGACTCTTTAAATGCTGTGATTACCCAAATTGAAAAAGCAGACAAAGAAGGGATTGCAAACTTTTTCCAGACTTATAGCGATTGCCTAGCCGCTCCTTTCTTTATGGAAATGAATATGCTGAAAGAACTTCCGGGAAGCGAACTCCAAAGTTGGTTCAATAGTTTGTCGGACAAAGCAAAAGCCTCACCAAAAGGAAAAGAGATAGAAGACATTATACGGAAAATCAATTTGCTGTCTCCCGGTGCCACGGCTCCCAATTTCGAGCTGACAACTCCGGACGGAAAGCAGCTCTCGTTAAAAGACTTCCGGGGGCATATTGTACTCATTGATTTTTGGGCATCCTGGTGCGCTCCCTGTCTGGGTGAAATGCCTAACCTGAAAGCTATATACGACAAATACCATACGAAAGGTCTCGAAGTAATAGGAGTTTCAATGGACAATAGCACGACAGCATGGACAAAAGCGATTGAGAGAGAAGTATTACCATGGCATCACGCCTCTTCTTTGAAAGGTATGCAACACTGTCCGGTTGCGGAATCTTATCAGGTTTTAGCCATACCGAAACTATATATAATCGGCAAAGACGGCAAAATCATCGAAAAAGATTTGCGAGGGAAAGCTTTGGCAGATAAAATAGAAGAAATTATAATAAAGAATACCAGTAACCAATAACTTATGTCCAAAAAAGGCTCATCATATCAGGCTAAAACAAACAAGCATATAGAAATTCATGACCTCCCGTTTTCTCTTTGTGGGGGAATATAGTTATTTTTGCATGCCACCTGTTATGATGAGCCATGATACGAGAGAGAAGAAAGAAACAATATGTCTATTTCGAAGCCCTTTTCAGGGCTTACTATAGCCGACTCTATTTTTATGCGTTGAATCTTTTAAACGACCAAGCTAGCGCAGAAGATATTGTAGAGGATGTTTTCAGTTATCTATGGGAACATTACGAAGAGATAGTTGGAGATAATTCGCCTCTTCCGCTTCTTTATTCACTAGTAAAAAGCAGGTGCATCGATTTTCTCCGCCATAGAGACGTGAAAGAACGATTCAAAGAAACAATATCATCACAACCGGACATCTACAACGATTTGGAAGAAGGCACAGAACATCACGAACGGATAGAAAAAATAATGAAAGCGATAGAAGTACTTCCACCTCAAACGCGTAAAGTTTTCGAGGCATGCTTTCTTTATGGGAAAAAGTATAAAGAAGTAGGCAACGAAATGCATATCAGCATCAATACGGTAAAAACACATATTACGCGAGCGCTGTCATTTATACGAAAACAAACGGAAGAATCCTCCGGCTTAGATTAATTTAAACTTTCTAGTGTCACCCTTTCGGAAAGAATAAACGTAATAAATATAGAAATAAAGCAACATGGAAAAGCAATCTATATCAGAAGAATATGAATACGCTCTTGAAGCACTAAATGATTCCCGTATTCGGGAATCTAAGGAATTTAAGGCATGGATTGGGGATGAAGCCCACAGGAAACTGTTCGCCGAACTCTCCGACTATCGGGAAGCCACAATGAACCTGCAAAAAGAAATATCTCCCGATACGGAACAAGCCTGGGAACGCTTTTCGACACGAATTAAGCCTAGACCTTCTCTCATAAAGAAAAAAGTCTCCCATAAACAAATTATGATATGGAGTTGTGGCATCGCAGCCGCATTACTGATTATTGTATGGTTGGCTTTGCCGACTTTCACCGGGAAGAAAATAACAGGAACACAAGTAGCAGCCATATTTCCGGCTTTGGACGAGCCGCAGGAAGTAGTACTTCATACCGATAAAGGATTGACATTCACCTTAAACAGCCGACAAAATGAGGAAACTATCAAACAAGTAGGAGCCGAAGTAAACGAACAGGAAGAAGTTCTCCGCTACCACCAGACAGAAGAAGAGAAGATAGCCATGCATACATTGACTACTCCACGGGGCAAAGACTTCAAAGTGGTATTGGATGACGGGACAAAAGTGTGGCTGAATGCGGAAAGCTGTCTTCGCTATCCGATCAAATTCACCGAAAAAGAAAGAATTGTAGAATTGGAAGGAGAAGCGTTTTTTCAAGTAGCAAAAGACGAAACGCATCCGTTTGTAGTGAAAAGTAACGGAACGGAAGCACGTGTATTAGGCACTCAATTTAACTTCAGAGCCTATGCGGAAGAGAGCCGACACATTACTCTCGTATCGGGAAGCGTAAAAGTATCCGACCCGGTTTCGACAAACGAACTGATTCTGCAACCCGGACAAGACGTTTTATTAGGAGAAGAAACCTTGCGTCCGCGTGAAGTAGATGTGGAAGAATACACCGCCTGGACAAAAGGACTTTTCTACTTTGATAATACTACCTTAACGGAAATCATGAAAACCGTAGGACGCTGGTATAATCTAACCATCATCTTTACCGATGAGGCTGCCATGCATTATCATTTCAGTTTCTGGGCAGACCGAAAAGAGACTCCTCTACAAACTATCGAGCGTCTGAATCGGGTCGGAAAAGTAAAAGCCGTATTGGAAGACGAGCAAATAATTATAAGTCAATAGAGATATCCCCCACTCAGAAACAAAATCTGTACATGAGTTTCTTATGCGAAATAGCATGTAAGTGAACCTTCTCAGCCCATACAAAGAATGTAGTACTACAATTTGCCTGAAAAGCCTTAAAAAGAGTTTAAGGCATTAACATTGCCGAGGCAAGATTGTTATATAAAAACAAATTAACCTACATTCAGCATGGACAGATTCAAAGATAAAGTTATTATAATTACAGGTGCAGCCAGTGGAATTGGCGAAGCGACTACACGCCGTATGGCCGCGGAAGGAGGAAAAGTGGTTATTGCCGACTATTCCGAAGAGAGGGCCGACAAGCTTGCCGACGAGCTGAACCGTTCGGGAGCAGACGTACGCTCTCTTTATTTCTCCGCTACAGATCGGCAGAGTTGTAAAAACCTAATCGAATTTACTCGAAAGGAATACAACCGGATAGACATACTCGTAAACAACGTTGGAGGAACCGATCTCCGGCGTGACAAAGATGTAGAAAAATTAGATATCGATTATTTCGAGGATGCTTTTCGCCTGAACCTTGCTTGCACTCTGTATCTTTCTCAGTTAGTGATTCCGATTATGGAATCACAAGGTGGTGGTAATATTGTAAACGTAGCTTCCGTCAGCGGCCAGACAGGCGATAATCAAGGCACACTTTACGGAACGAGTAAAGCCGGAGTGATTGCTCTGACGAAATACATCGCCACGCAAACCGGGAAAAAAGGTATACGTTGCAATGCCGTGGCTCCGGGACTGGTTCTTACACCTGCAGCCCTGAACAATCTGGATGAGAAGGTACGGAATGTCTTCCTTTCACAATGTGTAACACCCTATCTGGGGCAACCGGAAGACATCGCAGCCGTCATCACTTTCTTGGCCTCGGAAGAATCACGTTACATTACCGGACAGACCCTTGTAGCGGACGGCGGTTTAACCATTCACAATCCAACCGTAAAGCTAGAAAAGTAAAAACTTTCTGAAATGTATCAAAAGTATCATTTATGTGCGTATCTTTGCGAAACAATTCATGAATTTACCGAACATGATACATTTCAAAAGGAATCATCTACTTGTTTTAGGTCTTGCCCTTCTGATAGGAAGTAGCTGCCAACGTTCCGACAAATTATTTAGGCTGGAAGGAAAACTGGAAAACATAACGGGCAACGAGCTTTACTTGTTCGGCACTCAGAAACCGTTCGACCGTATAGACACCATCCGATTGGAAAAAGGGAGATTCGTATACGAAACAGAGATGGACACCCTTATCCAACTCACTCTGCTATTTAACGAGGGAAAGACATTACCTCTTTTTGCCGACAAAGGTCTGAAAGTGTCCATCGAAGGAGACGCCACCTTGCCGGACTCCCTGCAAATAAAAGGAGGAGAAGCGAATGAAGAACTGAATCAATTCAAAATACGTATACGGAATATGAAAGATTCCGTACAACTGTTGGCCGAAGCAGATTCGTTTATACGAAAACATCCATTTTCGCAAGTCAGCGTATATCTACTTAACAAGTATTTTGTTCAAACAGACAAACCCGATTTCAAACGAATCAATACGCTTATCGAAAGTATGAGTGGCATGCTGCATGATCAGCCTCTCATTCAGTCGGTTCAAAAGAGACTCGACTATTCCATTAAATCCGATACCGGCCGGTATGTTTCCAGTTTTAGAATAAAAAACCTAAAAGGAGACCATCTGACTTCATACCATTTCAGAGATAAAATACTGGTTCTTCTTTTCTGGGCTACATGGAGCAAACCAAGTCTGGAACTACAAAAAGAACTGAAAGCTTTACAAAAGAAACTCACGAAAGAAGACATTGCTTTTGTCTTTATCTCTTTAGATATGGATAAGAAGAGATGGAAAGATACGGTAAAAAATGATACGATTGTCGGAGAACAGGTTTGCGACGGAGACGGTTGGGAGAGTTCTTTGGTAAAGCAGTTCGGCGTTGAAAAGCTCCCTACCGCTGTGTTGATGACTCCCCAAAGGAAAATTGTTACTAAATCTTCTAACATAAAAGAACTTACTGCAAAGATTGAAACTCTTTTAAAACAGGAAAAGGAGCGGAAGAATAAATTAAAAAAGAAATAAAACATGCTCGTAAAACTATTTGCCGCAGCAGTGCAAGGCATTGATGCAACGCTTGTTACAATTGAAGTTAACAGTTCAAGAGGCATCAAATTCTTCCTGGTGGGGTTGCCGGACTCGGCTGTAAAAGAAAGTCACGAGCGCATTATCTCGGCTCTGCAAGTAAACGGATATAAATTTCCTACGAGCCAGATTGTGGTGAACATGGCTCCGGCGGATATCCGTAAAGAAGGCTCGTCATACGATTTACCGTTGGCTATTGGCATACTGGCGGCCTCAAAAGTAGTTGCCAACAACAAATTAGCCGATTACCTCACCATCGGCGAACTAAGTCTAGACGGTAGCCTGCAACCTATCAAAGGGGCTTTGCCCATTGCCATTAAGGCACGCGAACAAGGCTTTAAGGGAATCATTCTTCCCAAACAAAATGCTAAAGAAGCGGCCGTAGTGAATCATCTGCACGTTTATGGCGTTGAAAACATTAAAGAAGTCATCGAGTTTTTCAATGGAGAACGGGAACTGACGCCAACTGTTGTCAATACCCGCGAAGAGTTTTATACCCAACAAACAGACTTTGAATTCGACTTTATCGATGTAAAGGGACAGGAAAACGTGAAACGCGCTTTAGAAGTGGCAGCAGCAGGCGGACATAATCTGATTATGATAGGACCTCCGGGAAGCGGAAAGTCCATGATGGCCAAACGGTTGCCTTCCATTTTGCCGCCCTTGTCTTTAGCCGAAAGCCTGGAGACGACAAAAATACACTCTGTTGCAGGTAAACTGGGACAAAACACTTCTCTGATAGCCCAACGTCCTTTCCGAACCCCTCATCATTCCACTTCCTCGGTTGCCTTGATAGGAGGAGGTTCCAATCCGCAACCGGGAGAAATAAGTCTGGCGCACAACGGTGTACTGTTTGCCGATGAGTTGCCGGAGTTCAACCGAAGTGTACTTGAAATGCTGCGCCAACCCCTAGAAGACCGGTGCATTACCGTATCCCGTGCCAAATACACCATACAATATCCGGCCAGCTTTATGCTGATAGCTTCTATGAATCCCTGTCCATGTGGTTACTACAACCACCCTACGCGTCCATGTGTCTGCAATCCCGGACAAGTACAACGTTACCTGAATCGCGTATCCGGTCCGTTGCTCGACCGAATTGATATCCAAGTAGAAATTACTCCGGTACCGTTCGACAAACTTGCCTCCATGCAACCGGGAGAATCCAGCGCACAAATACGGGAACGAGTCATCCATGCCCGCTCTATACAGGAAGAACGCTACAAGGAGCACCCCGGTATCCATTGCAATGCGCAGATAGGCTCTTCTTTGCTGAACCGCTATGCACAACCTGACAATAAAGGACTGGCATTACTCCAAACGGCCATGACTCGACTGAACCTTTCCGCCCGCGCTTACAGCCGTATATTAAAAGTAGCACGTACCATCGCCGACTTGGCGAACTCGGAAAGCATACAATCTTCCCATATAGCCGAAGCTATCGGATACCGCAATCTAGACCGAGAGAACTGGGGCGGATAGAGGATTTTTATACGTTTTGAGGAAGTCCGCTGTACATAACAATGTGGAACCGGCAACGTCATGATGTAGAGCTGTCAACGTAACAACGCGAAGCAGGCAACGTAACAACATTAAGCAAGCAACGTAACGACGTGTAGCCAGCTACGCTATGATGTTGAAAAACCATTATCTTACAACATTCATCCCCTATTCCGCTCTTACTTTCATTTTCATGTTGTATCTTTGCCGAATAGTTAAAGAAACAATAAATAAGACAATTATACATGGAAAAGAAATTTAAAAGAACCACGGTAACCTCCGCGTTACCTTATGCCAACGGACCGGTACACATCGGTCATCTGGCAGGTGTGTATGTTCCGGCCGATATTTACGTCCGTTATCTCCGTCTGAAAAAAGAAGACGTGCTTTTCATCGGAGGCTCCGACGAACATGGAGTGCCTATCACTATCCGTGCAAAAAAAGAGGGAGTTACTCCGCAGGATATAGTAGACAGATACCACAACCTGATAAAGGAATCATTCCAGGAGTTCGGCATATCATTCGATATTTACTCACGAACCACTTCGGCCACACATCATCAACTGGCTTCCGACTTTTTCCGTAAACTCTATGATAAAGGAGAGTTCATCGAGCGTACGTCGGAACAATATTATGACGAAGAGGCCAAGACCTTTCTTGCTGATCGCTACATCACCGGAGAATGCCCTCACTGCCATGCGGAAGGCGCTTATGGAGACCAATGCGAAAAGTGTGGAACGTCCCTCTCGCCTACCGAACTGATTAACCCGAAAAGCGCCATCAGCGGAAGCAAACCAGTAATGCGGGAAACCAAACACTGGTACTTACCTCTCGACAAACACGAAAGTTGGTTACGCAAATGGATTCTGGAAGATCATAAAGAATGGCGTCCCAATGTATACGGTCAATGTAAAAGCTGGCTCGACATGG
>ERZ825137.2003-NODE-2003-length-24645-cov-3.147052_pt1 | contig 24645 bp, 22 predicted proteins | sample MGYA00519873_ERZ825137 | MGnify/ENA primary metagenome ERZ825137 (study PRJEB31778, sample SAMEA3449190) | human gut metagenome | biome: human gut; feature: human-associated habitat; material: faeces | place: United Kingdom | collected 2010/2012 ...
GGACCTGGAGTCGGGATGGAAGAATTTTGCTTCTTCGATGAATCTTTCCTGGAAGACGGGAACGAGTTTTGGCTTCCGGGATGCTTGGGCGGTAGGGGTGAATCCGGAATACGTGATCGGGGTGTGGGTTGGTAATGCGGATGGCGAGGGACGTCCCGGACTGATCGGGGTACGGGCTGCGGCTCCGATTTTGTTTGAGGTGGCCTCTTTGGTGAGGACAGATGCCCGTTTTTACATGCCGAAGGAGGAGTTATCTGCGGTTGCCGTTTGTCGTAAGAGTGGGTATCGGGCATCTTCTATATGTCCGGAGACGGATACTATTTACGTGGCTCGATCCGGGGAAAAAACAGAGGTTTGTCCTTACCATCGATTAGTGAATCTTGACCGGACGGGTAAATTTCGGGTGGATTCGGAATGTGAATCCGTATCACGCATGAGGATAGAACCTTGGTTCGTGCTGTCTCCCGTGCAGGAGTGGTATTATGCCCGCACACATTCGGATTACAAGAAATTGCCGCCTTATCGTGTCGATTGCCAGCGGGGGCAGGATGATGTGATGGAAATGATTTACCCGCAGCGAGGATTGCGGGTGTTTATTCCCAAAGATTTAGGGGGAGTGGTACGTGGTGTTGTGTTTGAAATGGCTCATCGAGAGCCTTCCACGTTGGTGTACTGGCATATTGACGATCAATTTCTGGGAACAACCCGTTATCATCACCAATTAGAGGTGAACGTAGCCCCCGGACGACATACGCTTTATCTCGTGGATGCGAAGGGGAATTCGCTACGGCAGAGTTTTGTTGTCGTGGATGGGGAAAAGGATTATAAATGAGTTAATGCTTGCCGGGTTTTAGGAAATCATTTTTGCTGATCTTGGTGTGATGTTTTTCTTTGTCTCCGGATTTTACGACAATAGTTACCGAATCTTTCCATTGCTGAAGGTTTACAAGTGATGAAATATCACATGAAACGGTTTCGTAGTCGGTCTGAGTTTTTGACCAATCATCGGGAGTATTCGGGTTGTAGTAAAGTTGTAATTTCAGTGAATCCTGAGTTTGTTCTTGAGGATCATATACTAAACTGATTTTACCTTGAATTTTCTCTCCGGTTATCGAGTTAAATGTGGAAAAACCTGCATGTAGATCGAAATAACCACGGTAGCCATAGCCTATACCCAATAATGAGGGTAATTGACAATTCTCGGCAACGTTTGTGTCATTAGCTTCCTCTTGGCTAATCGGGTGAATTACCTCGTATTTTGACCACGTGACGACATGGGCATTGTTGATAAACTTTTCACCGTTCGTGGAGGTTTCCCAGTCTTCCTCGTTATAATAAAAGCTGAAATAACCTCTTTCCGCATCAGCGAGATTTTTGTCATATGAGATTACCAGTCCCCCACCATCCAGGTAGCAATAGAAACCGTTTGTTGTGTCCCCGATAATTGTGGCAGTACTCATAAAGCCTCTTGAGCCGTCATCTTTGTTGTCATTGCAACTAGAGCCTATTATTAGGCATATAAATAGGGTAATGATTACTGGTAAATTCTTATTCATACATAATTGATTATAATACAGCAAATATAGCAAAAATGCACTGCGAGAGTGCATTTTTATCTGAATTTTGCACTATGAGAGTGCATTTCCTTCAATGAATATTTTATGAATACTTCTATTATTTCCTGTTCACGTCTCTGGAACTAGCCTGAGCGGTAGGCATAATTTGGATGTCGTTCAAGCAGATATGAGCCGGGCGTGTCACGGTAAACACGATCGTGTCGGCGATGTCTTCTCCCGTGAGAGGGGTAACACCCTTGTACACGTTGTCTGCGGCTTGTTGGTCACCTTTGTAACGCACTACGGAGAATTCGGTTTCGACCATTCCCGGAGCGATGTTGGTTACCTTGATGTTGTGTTTCAACATATCGATGCGCATGGCTTTAGAAAGGGCATCCACGGCGTGTTTGGTGGCACAGTATACATTCCCACCAGGATAAACTTCCTTGCCTGCCACGGAGGCGATGTTGACGATATGTCCTTTTTCATTTTTGATCATCAAAGGGGCTACTTCATGGGTGATGTAAAGAAGGCCTTTCACATTGGTGTCGATCATGCGTTCCCAATCATCCAAAATCCCATCTTGAATAGGAGAAGTTCCCACGGCAAGACCTGCATTATTGACTAGAATATCTATATTTTTCCACTCTGTCGGTAGGTTGCTGATTGCGTTGTGAACTTCCTCTTGGTTACGAACATCGAATTGAAGAGCCAATACTTTAATGCCTTTTGCCTTTAATTCATCTTCCAGTGCAGCTAGACGGTCGCCCCGGCGTCCGGTGATGATGATGTTATATCCGATTTCGGCCAACTTGGTTGCTGTAGCCTTTCCGATACCGGAAGTGGCCCCTGTGATTAATGCTATCTTGTTCATTGTAATTATTGTTTAAATCTGTCGTGCGAAGGTATGATTTTTTTCTTATTTTCGCACGAAATAATAGTTTCAAGTTACAGGTTGCAACTTGCAGGTTTGTTTCCGAACGAATAGCTTTTGAGCTTGTAACTTGTAACCTCTAACCTGTAACGTGGCAAAGCCACCATATTATGTATAAAGAGATAGAATTGAGGATTACGCCGGAAGAGGCACGTGATCGGGAGATTGTCAATGAACTATTGGCAAGGATGTTGCACGTAGATCAGGAGAGAATCGTGCATGTGGAGATTTTGCGAAAATCGATAGATGCCCGTCAACGCAGGGTTGTTATTCAACTGAAAGTTGGTGTTCATCTGGATCGGGTGGAACAGAAAGAACGAGTATTTGTACCCCAATACCGGGATGTTTCGTCTGCTGGGACGGTTGTCGTGGTGGGTGCCGGACCGGCTGGTTTATTTGCGGCTTTACGCTTGATCGAGTTGGGGAAAAGACCGATAGTTTTGGAGAGAGGGAAATGCGTGGAAGAGCGGAAACAGGATCTGAATCGTTTGTACAAAACCGGGGTGGCGAATGAAGATTCGAATTACGGTTTCGGGGAAGGAGGGGCCGGGACGTTCTCGGATGGTAAATTGTTTACTCGCTCGAAGAAACGGGGGAACGTGGATCGTATTTTGGAAATCTTGGTCTATCACGGGGCGAATCCTAATATATTGATTGATGCACACCCGCATATCGGTACGGATAAATTACCCCAAGTAATTGTGCATATGCGTAAGACCATTGAAAAATATGGTGGAGAAGTACGTTTTAATAGTCGGGTGAGGGATATTATTATAGAGCAGAACCGGGTGAAAGGAGTTGTGACGGGTGATCAGGAGATTCAGGCAGAACACGTTATTCTTGCCACGGGGCATTCTGCACGTGACGTGTACCGGATGTTACAGGCCCGGTCCGTGTTGATGCAACCGAAGGATTTTGCCGTGGGGCTTCGACTGGAACATCCGCAAGAATTGATAGACCGGATTCAGTACCATAACCCGCAAGGGCGGGGAGATTTTCTACCTGCTGCCGAGTATAGTTTCGTGACGAATATGGATGGGCGAGGGGTATACTCATTTTGTATGTGCCCCGGGGGAGTGGTCGTTCCGGCTTGCACGGGACCCGAACAACAAGTGGTGAATGGTATGTCTGCATCTGGTAGAAACACGGCATGGGCAAATTCGGCTATGGTAACCTCGATCGGGGAGAGTGAATTGAATGGGATGAGGTACAAGGGATTATTTGCCGGTTTGGAATTTCAAGAGGATTTAGAGCGGGTGTCTTGGGAACAGGGTGGAAAGAACTTGTATGCTCCGGCTCAACGATTAACTCATTTTCTGAGAGGACATTTAAGTGAAAATTTACCAAAAAGTTCTTATAAACCGGGAGTACAGGCAACCTCTTTTCAAGAATGGTTACCCGAGGTCGTTTACCAGCGTCTTCGTGGAGGGTTGGAGCAATTTGGGAAAAAGGCCCGAGGGTTCATCACGGAGAATGCCCTTCTGTTGGGCGTGGAGAGCCGGACCTCTTCTCCGTTGAGAATACCGAGGGAGACCGAAAAGATGGTGCATCCTGAAATTGTCGGGTTATACCCTTGCGGGGAAGGAGCCGGATATGCCGGGGGAATTGTCTCGGCCGCGATGGATGGAGAAGGCTGTGCAGAGGCAATTTGTTAAGAAACAAGGAGGGGGCTGATTGGTTATAACCGAATGTGTTAAAGTGACTTTGTTTTTTTGATAAAAAATTTGCATTGATCAAGAAAATATCTACATTTGCGAATATATAAAGAATTTATTAGTTCTAATCCTAAAACTGTCTATTATGAATAAAGCTCAATTAATTGACGCAATTGCTGAAAAAGCTGGTTTGACAAAAGCAGATTCTAAAAAAGCATTAGAGGCTTTTGTAGCTACGATCGGAGAATCTTTGAAAAAAGATGAAAAAGTAGCATTGGTTGGTTTCGGATCTTTTTCTGTATCTGAAAGAAGCGCAAGAGCAGGTAGAAATCCGCAAACCGGGAAAACAATCCAAATTCCGGCAAAGAAGGTGGTGAGATTTAAAGCTGGTGCTGAATTAGAAGGCCAACTATAATTACCATTTAAGAGATTTAAAAGGGGGTGTTTAGAGACACCCTTTTTTTGTTCATCGACAAGTTGTAGGTTTTTCAGTTGCAAGTTGCGAAAAACGGAGAAAAATGAACTTGTAACTTGCAAACTTGTAACTTTTAACGTGACGAAGTCACCTTAAAATAGCATTATGCATACTGTAAAAGAACAGGTTGAGTATCTTAGAGAGTTTGTGACGGACTATAAAAATGACTTGTTCCGTCGGTTAATTGCGGAACGGACGAGTTATGTCACGATGGTACTCGAAGATTTTTACCAGCAACATAATTGTAGTGCAGTGTTGCGTTCGTGCGATTGTTTTGGAATTCAAAATGTACATGTAATTGAAAATACGAATTCTTTCACGGATAATTCCGAAATTTCGATGGGAGCTGCCGATTGGTTGACGGTTCATCGGCACCGGAAGAGAGAGAATAACACGGTGGAGACGATCGAGATGTTGAAATCACAGGGATACCGGATCGTGGCAACAACTCCGCATGAACGAGATACTTTTATTGATGATATTGACCTTCACAGGGGGAAGATGGCTTTTTTCATGGGGACGGAGTTGACGGGGTTGTCGGATGACGTGTTGTCGAGGGCTGATGAGTTCGTGAAAGTGCCCATGTATGGTTTTACGGAGAGTTATAACGTGAGTGTGTGTGCTGCTTTATTAATGTATAGCGTGGTACAGCGTTTGCGACAGACAGATATAGATTGGCATTTGCCGGAGGAGGAACGCTATCAAGTTTTGTTTGCTTGGTACAAGCGTTCGATTAAGGCTTCGGCTCAGATATTGGAACGATTTAATCATAACAAGTGAGAGATGTATTATTTGAAATGTAAACACTGTAATCACCTGAACGAGGTGAAGTCCGAGTACTTGGTGGTATGTGGTTTGTGTAACCGGAAACTGGTGGATAATTACAAGGATTGGAAAGTGAAACATCCGGAGAAGTCGTTTGAGGACTTTCAGCGAGAGGTATGCCTGACAGAAGAACAGGTGAAGAAAGGAGATACGATAAAACCGACCGGTAAGAGAGGGAATAAAAAGGGGTTGATTGCCGGGGGGATAGGGGGAATACTGGTGATGTTGATGATTTTGCTTCTAATAAAGGGGATGAAGGATAGTTATGACGAGTTGTATGGAGATGGTGATACTCCGGTGTTGGAGCAGCAGTGGTACGCGGGGACATACGCGGGAGGTGCGTCTCTTGCGACACCCAAGGCAATGAAGTCCGTGGGGAACGTGATGAATAAATTGCCCGAGGAGGTACGTCCTTTGGTTAAAGAGATGCAAACTTTTAGTTATAAGGGAAACGGATTGGAATTCATGTATTTATACACCGAGTACACTCCTGAAGTTGGGCAGGTTGATTTAGAGGGAGCTGTGAATGGGGGATTGAATCAGTTGAAGAATCAACCCGGGGTATTCGATTTGAAAAATGATATTGCTTACGTGGAGGAGGGTGGTTTGAGCGGGGTCGTTATGCAGGGAACATACGTGCAAAGAGGGACGGAATATGAATTTAAGATTACTTTATACACGACCGGATTGAAACTTTATCAATTTATTTCCAGTAATAAGAAAGGAGATGACACGGCTAGAGGTGTTGTGCGTCGAATATATGATTCGTTGAAAATCAGCGGACATGGAACATCAGAAACAGGAGGTGCAGAATGAAAGAACAAATGTATTTATTGGAACAGTTTGATGATATAAAGATATTGCGTTACGATGTCCCCGCTTTTGAGGGATTGTCTTTGCGGGAAAAGTTATTTGTTTATTACTTGAGTCGGGCGGCTTTGGCCGGAAGAGATATTCTCTGGGATCAGAATAATAAATATAATCTTCGGGTCCGGGCGGCTTTGGAAAGTATTCTTCGGGCATATCAAGGAAACCGGGAGACAGAAGAGTTTCAGGCTTTTCTGGTGTACGCTAAAAAAGTGTTTTTTGCTAATGGAGTACATCATCATTATTCGATGGAAAAGTTTACCCCTTCGTTTACTCCTGAATATTTTAAGTCACTTCTTCGGGAAGTGGGAGCGGAACAGTTGTACGAGGAAGTAGAACGTGTTATCTTTGATCCGGAATATATGGCGAAGCGGGTGGTACTGGACGAGGGGAAGGATCTGGTGCAGGCGTCTGCCAATCACTATTACGAGGGGGTGACGCAAGAAGAGGTGGAGAAATTCTACGGGGAGAAGAAAAAAGAGAATGCGTTGCTTTCTTGGGGATTAAATTCTACTCTGGTACGTGACGAGAATGAACAACTAAAGGAACAGGTGTGGTTTGCCGGGGGAAAATACGGGAAAGAAATTCACCGTATCGTGGAATATTTGAAGAAAGCCGCGGAATATGCTTGTAATGCGCATCAGAAAGAGGTGATCGAGTTATTGATCCGGTATTACGAGACGGGTGATTTGTCCTTGTTTGACCGCTACTCTATTGAGTGGGTGAAGGAGGTGGCAGCCCCGATAGATTTTATCAACGGTTTTATTGAAGTGTATGGAGATCCGTTAGCGTACAAGGCCAGTTGGGAATCCGTGGTTCAGATTATGGACGAAGAGGCCTGCGAGCGTACACGTAAATTGGCGGATAATGCCATGTGGTTTGAACGGAATGCACCGATTGACGAGCGTTTTAAGAAGAGTGAGGTGGTTGGTATTACGGCTAGAGTGGTACAGGCTGCCATGCTGGGTGGGGATTGCCATCCGGCAACACCGATCGGGATTAATTTGCCGAATGCCGAATGGATTCGGGAGCGTTATGGTAGTAAGTCGGTAACATTGGATAATATCACGTATGCGTACGACCGGGCTTCACTGAATTCCGGGGTACTGGACGAGTTTGCCTATTCGGACGAGGAAAAGGAACTGGTGAGGACGTACGGGTATGTCGGGGGAAACGTGCATACCGATTTGCATGAATGTCTGGGACACGGTTCCGGAAAGATGCTACCGGGCGTGGGACAGGAATCGCTGAAAAATTATTACTCCACGATAGAAGAGGCTCGTGCGGACTTGTTTGCGTTGTATTACGTGATGGACCCGAAGCTGGTGGAGTTGGGGGTAATTCCCTCGTTGGAGGTAGCAAAGAGCGAATATTGTAATTATATCCGCAACGGTTTGATGGTTCAGTTGACCCGGGTGAAGTTGGGAAATAATTTGGAAGAGTCACATATGCGTAATCGCCAGTTGATTGCCTCTTGGGTTTACGAGAAGGGCAAGGCGGATAACGTGATCGAGCGGGTGAGTCGGGATGGAAAGACGTATTTCACGATCCGGGATTACGAGGCTTTGCGGAAGTTGTTCGGGAGGTTATTGGCCGAGGTGCAACGGGTGAAGTCGGAAGGTGATTTCGAGGGAGCTAGGAATTTGATCGAGAATTACGGGGTACGGATTGATCCCGTGTTGCATCAGGAAGTGCTGGAACGTTATCAAAAACTGAACGTGGCTCCTTATGCCGGTTTTGTTAATCCGAAATATAGATTGGTGGAGGAAGAAGGGAAAGTGATGGATGTAAAAATAGAATACCCGACAGATTTTCTGACACAGATGCTGGAATACGGGGATAATAAATAATGATGATGTTTATGTTGCAAATGACACAGGCCGCGATAACCCTGCCGTTGACGGACCCGGTTTTGAAGTTCCTGCTGATTTTGGTAATTATCTTGGCTGCTCCTTTATTGTTGAATAAGTTGAGGATTCCCCATTTGTTGGGATTGATTATTGCCGGGGCAATTATCGGACCGAATGGTTTTAACCTAGTGTTGCGGGATAGTAGTATTATTCTTTCGGGAACAGCTGGGCTTTTGTATATCATGTTCTTGGCGGGGCTGGAGATTGATCTGGGGGATTTTAAAAAGAATAAATGGAAGAGTTTGACCTTCGGGATGTACACGTTTTTGGTGCCGATGGCCTTGGGAACGCTTGTCGGGCTTTACGTGTTGAATTTTTCCATGTTGACTTCCATATTGTTGGCGAGTATGTTTGCCTCCCACACGTTGATCGCTTACCCGATTATCAGTAAACTGGGGATCACGAAGGATAAGGCCGTGGGAATTACCGTGGGAGGGACGATGATCACGGATACGTTGGCATTGTTGGTGTTGACGGTGATTGTGGAGATGGCCGTGGGAGATGTGGATGATTGGTTTTGGTACAGGCTAGGGGCGGCAATTATCCTCTTTTTTGCTTTCGTGATGATCGTGTTCCCGATCGTGGGACGTTGGTTTTTCAAACGGTGTGAGGATAACGTGTCGCAATATATATTCGTGCTGGTCATGGTTTTCTTGGGGGCTTACTTGGCGGAATTGGCCGGACTGGAGTCTATTATCGGGGCTTTTCTTGCGGGGATGGCGTTGAACCGTCTGATTCCTTCGACCTCTCCTTTGATGAACCGGGTGGAGTTCGTGGGGAACGCGATCTTTATTCCTTTCTTCTTGATAGGGGTGGGAATGTTGATCGACTACCGGGCTTTCTTTACCAACTGGGACACGATTAAAGTAGGGGCGGTGATGATCGTGGTGGCCACCGTGGCTAAATTCGGGGCGGCTTGGCTCACGCAGAAGACGTTCCGGATGTCGGTGGACCAGCGGCGGGTGATTTTCGGATTGAGTAATGCACAGGCTGCGGCGACTTTGGCTGCCGTGATGGTGGGGTATAACGTGATATTGGGAGAGACTCCGGCGGGAGAGCCGATTCGTCTGTTGAACGAGAGCGTGTTGAATGGTACGATTTTGATGATTCTGGTCACTTGCACGATGGCATCTTTCTCGGCGCAGAAAGGGGCGCATAATATCGCTATGAATGACGTGTCGGAAGAGAAAGAGGGAACGGGGGAACATCAGGAACGCATCCTGATACCGGTGTCCTACGAGAAGAACGTGACCGAGCTGGTGAATTTGAGTACGGCGATCAAGTCGAAGAAGAATAAGAACGGGCTTTTTGCCTTGAACGTGATCAACAATCAGGCATCGGACGATAAGGCCTTCAAACAATCCAAAAAGGTGCTGAATATGGCGGTTACGACGGCTTCGGCCACGGATAACGTGTTACAGGATTTGTTGCGGTACGATCTGAACGTGGCGAATGCCATTATCAGCGTAATTAAAGAACAGGGTATTACGGATTTGGTTTTGGGATTACATCAGGGAAAAGGCGTCGTGTCCTCCTTTTTGGGGAATATGACCGAGGCGATTTTGGGACAGAGTAACGTGACCACGTTAATTTATCGCCCCATACAACCTATTGCCACGGTGAAACGTCATTTGGTGGTGGTGCCGGCCCGGGCGGAAAAAGAGGTCGGTTTCCCGATGTGGGTGAATAAAGTATGGAATATTATCCACAATTCGGGTGCGAAGGCTGTGTTCTATGCGTCAGAAAACACGACAATGTACTTGAAGGAGATATATAAAAAAAGGCCGATCGAGGCAGAATTTTCGTCCTTTGATGATTGGGATGATTTCTTGATTATGTCCCGGGAAATAAAGAGTGACGATACTTTGTGGGTGGTGATGAGTCGTCGGGAACGGCTGTCTTATCATGCAAATATGAGTAGGATTCCCAATTATTTGAACAAGTATTTCCAATCCAATAGTTTCGTGTTGGTCTACCCGATACAGGCAGGAGAGACAAATAATCGGTATTTGGTATAGTTGAAAAGTAAAATTTAACGCGCTGTCCACTCCCCAATTATAGGGAGTGGACAGCGCGTTTTTACCCGATTTTGAGGATGTGGGTTTTCATGATGTATTTGTAATTTTGAAAACTTGAAATATCATAAATAATTCTATAAACTAATGAATAAACTTGGTGTTGAGTCAATTATTTTCAATATTTGCGGTAAAAATAAGGATATGAATTCACATCTATTTTCCGCAGATATGAAACTGGCGGACGTCATTCATGCTGATTATTCACTGTTGTTACTGTTACATCGGTTTGGAATAAATCTGGGATTCGGGGATAAAACAGTCCGGGAATGTTGCGAGGCGAATCATGTTTCGTGTACGTTATTCCTGATGATTTGTAACGTGTATAGCAACGAGCAATACCTGCCGACGGAGAAAGAGATCGAGGGAATAGGTGCGAACGTGGACCAGTTGATTGCTTACTTGAAAAATTCTCATTCTTATTACTTGGAAAACCGGATGCTTTCTATTCAGGAGCAGTTAAAAGAGATTTCTGAAGGGTGCGAACAGCAACATCAGCAAATATTGAATCTTTTTTTCAATGAATACAAGAATGAGGTGATTCGTCATTTTGATTACGAGGAAGTGACGGTCTTCCCTTATATCTCGAATATGGTGAAAGGGGCTCGTCCGGAAGATTACGAGATCGGGGTGTTCAGGGAGAATCATAGTAATATTGATGATAAATTGAATGATTTGAAGAATATCATCATGAAATATTTACCGGGAGACACGTTGTCGGATATGCGTATCCGGGTGTTATTCGGAATCTTTGCCTTGGAAGAGGATTTGAGCAAACATTCTTTAATCGAGGATAAAATACTTGTTCCTTTAGTAATGAAATTAGAGCAACGGTATGCAAAACAATAATAAAAGTTATAGGATTGTTATTATTGAGCCGTCCATGATTATTTCAACCGGGCTGAAGAAGTTGATCGAAACGAGGAATGAGTTTGAGGTGGTAGCGGTTGTTGCCGATTGTTTTCATTGTCTGGAAAGAATTAATCATTTGAATCCGGATATTATAGTTATTAACCCTTCGGCCGTGGAATTGAAGAAACGGCAACATCTGGAAGAGTTGTTTGAAGGGGTGAAGGACACGGCTTTCGTGGCGTTAGTTTATCAGTATATCGATCCTGACATTCTGAAACAATATCACACGACAATTGATATTGCCGATGATGGTGATAAGATTGCACAGAAGTTACTACATTCAATCGATGCGTTGAGTACTCCGGCTGATTTGCTTGATAAGAATGAACTCTCCGAACGGGAGAAAGAGATTTTGATTTCCCTGGCAAAGGGGAAGATTAACAAGGAGATTGCGGATTTGCACCATATATCGGTACATACCGTGATTACTCACCGGAAAAATATTATTCGAAAAACCGGGATTAAGTCTGTTTCCGGGCTTACGGTGTACGCTATTTTGAACAATCTCATCGATATTAATGAGGTGGAGTGATGTTTTGATTGAAATATCCCTATTATAAGGGATTGCGGGAAAGGGTGGAATTGTTGATCTTTGTAATGTTAATAATAATATGATTTTTTTCTTTTCAACGTAAGCCATTGAAAGAATTTTGCCAAAAAAGACTGTTTAGCTATAAAAGTTATTCAGTCTTTTTTTATTTGGGGCGTCTCCGTGTGTACCCTTGGGATTTTGGGAGTATGAAAGCTGCATACCCGTGGTTGAAGGAATATTCTAGGCTTGTTAAATCTAAAATAATTTAAAATATGGTTATTAAATAATCATCAAATTCTTATCATATTGTTAGCCGCTCCCATTCCGCTCCCATTCCTCCCCTATTCCGCTCCTATTGTAATAATAAAATATTGTAGAATTGTAGGATATGTTAACGTTCGGATAGGTGTATAATAATAACTTGATCACGTGAATATAGCTCTATTCGGTAGAAACTTTACCTGATGATCGATTTCACTAGGATAGAACCTAGTTTCTCTCTGCGGTTTGTACGGGCGGGAACGGAGGGTTACTTTTGCTCGTTTTCTATCAATTTCGAGCCTTTATAAGCGATGGCGTACAGGATGAACGTGAGTAGAATCAGTCCGGCGATAAACCACTGCCAACCGAAATGGTCGAGAACGACTCCGGTGGCTGATCCCCATACACTGGACCCCATGTAATAGAACAGGAGGTAGATGGAGATGGTGACCGAGCGTTTTTGGAGGTTGTAGTCGCTGACGATTCGGTTACAGATCACGTGTACCACGAAGAAATTAAACGTGAAAATGGCCAGTCCGAGCGTGACGATCCAGAAGTTGTTAATGTATAGCAAGAGCAATCCTGCCACGGAAAGTGCGATGATTGTTTTCAGTATTTTGAAATGGTTGTACAATGCTGTCAATTTTGCCGTGGCGATCGAGCCGAATACCCCGAACAGGTACATGAAATAGATATAGTGAATTAGGTACGGGGAGAAGTTAAACGGTTCTTTTACCAGATAAAAGCCGAGGTAATTGTACAAGCTCACGAATATCCCTAACATGAGGGAACCGATCAGATAGAAGGGGATCAATTTCACGGAGACGATCAAGTGAAGGTTGGAAACGATCAATGATTTGAAACTTTCCCGCTTGGGTTTGAAATTAACTGAACGGGGACTGAATATCAGGAATGATATGGCAAATATGGCACATAATACACCAATGGAGACGGAGGCGATGCGCCACGAGAATTCACTGCTGAGGTAGGAAGAAATTACTCGTCCACCCATTCCTCCCAAGGCGTTTCCGGCAATGTAGAGTCCGGTGATTTTTCCTTTATTCCGGGGTTGAACTTCTTCAGATATATAAGCCAGAGATACGGAAGTGGCTCCTGATAGCAGGAATCCTTTCAGGGCGCTTAATGCTACCAACAAGAAGAAAGAGGGCGAATAAGAGCAGATTACCGAAAAGACGGCTGACGATAATAGCGCCGCGCTAATTAGTTTTTTCCTTGGAATCGAGTCAGCCACGAACATTGCCGAGAACAGTCCTACTACCATTCCGAGCGTGGAGAATGATATGGCCAGACTACTGTAGCTGGCTGATAATTCAAACTCTTGAGCCAGGTCGGGCAGGAGAGGTTGGAAATAGTATAACTGGGCAAAACAGGAGAAACCGGACAAGAAGACACAAATGGAGATCTTGCGGTCCTTGGTCATATTCTCCGGAGTGATAATTACGTGACTTGTATTCATGACTTTTCTTTATCCGGTGCAAAAGTACGTATTCTATGAGCAGGTTATTCTTTTGCGGAGAAGTTTTTCATCGGAAACTTTCTTTTCTTTTTCTCGTTAGAATGAGTATCAGAAAACAAGATTGTTAAACAGATAAATTTGAAAAAGATTATGAGAGGAAGGATTTTAATGGTAACGTTATGGATGACATCATTATTTGTTTTTGCCGCTTGTCATGATGATGACGACGATGATGATAAGGGGTATACCCCCGGAAAGAGTGTCGTGGCCGCTTTTGAGGCGAAGTTCCCGAATGCCGTGGCCGTGAGTTGGGAGAAAAAAGGAGTGTATGAAAAGGCGGAATTTCATCAGAACGGACAGGAAGTGGATGCTTGGTTTGATGCATCCGGTCAATGGATGATGACGGAGACGGACGTTCTGTTTGCCAATCTTCCGGCAGAGGTGAAGACGGGGTTTAACGAAAGCATATATAGTGCTTGGCAAGTGGAAGATGTCGATATGCTGGAACGTCTGAATATGCCCACGGTTTACCGCTTAGAGATAGAGAAGGGAAATGAGGAAATGTTGATTTATTTCAATGAGAAGGGAGAGCTGGTGAAGGAGGTAAATGAAGAGGCTTCTACTTTACCGACGGCGGTGAGTAGTTTCATTACCCAGCAGTACCCGAAGGCTTTGGTTGTTACGGTTGACCGTTGGCAGGATGGTATGTTGGAAGTCGGAATTTTGGATGATAGTTTGGTGAAAGAAATTTTGTTTGACCGGAATAACGGTTGGATGAAGACTTCTTGGCCGGTGTTGAAGACCGATGTGCCCCAGGTGGTGCTTGACGTGTTGAAGGGCGAGGCGTATAATAGTTTTTCCATTGCCAGCGTGCAATACATAGAATACGCTTCCGGTAGTGATGTTTACCATTTTGTTTTGCAGAAAGAACATTCGATGGATATAAGTGTAGAAATTGATCCTCAGGGGAATTTGGTTTTAGATTGATACATATGATTAATGGAGAGGGAGTTGTATCCAAAACGGATATGACTCCCTTATTTTTTGTCTCATCTTTACCTCTTACAGGGAGATTGACGGTTGAAAAATTTATTTGAGGGGGACGGAACAAGATATTATTAAACTACGTATGTTTGCGTAGTTTTAATATACAAAAACAAAAAATGAACAAGGAGAGATTCCAAGGAATCTAGCAATTATGAAAACAAGTGTAAGCGATTTGCCCCGATCGATGAATCAGGGAAATGAGTTCTTAATGTTACGGGAAAAAAAGCACAGAGTTAGGATTGAAGGAGAGGGATTCGTGGTGCGTGAATGGCGTTTTTCGGATTGTGATTCTTTAGCTGAAAATGCCAATAATGAGAAAATTTGGAATAATGTTATGGATCACTTTCCGCATCCATACACGAAACAAGATGCTTTTGATTATATCAGTATGGTTCACGCCATGCCTGCTCCCCCGATGCGATTTGCGATTGAGGTGGATGGAAAAGCAGTAGGAAGTATCGGGTTTGGTTCAGAAGGAGACATTGAACGGGTAACTGCCGAAATCGGTTATTGGCTGGGAGAACCTTACTGGGGAAGAGGAATCATGCCTAGAGTCGTGGCTGCCGTCACGCGATATGCGTTTGAAACGTTCGGCTACCAAAAACTTTACGCTTTGGTTTTTGATTACAATCCGGGATCAATGCGTGTATTGGAGAAAGCAGGGTATCAGTTGGAGGCGGTGTTGCACAAGGCGGCCGTGAAAAATGGGAAGGTGATAGACTTCTATTATTACAGTATCCTGAAAGAGAATTAATTAAAAAAGCAGTATCCTTGCAAGATGCTGCTTTTTTTAATTTCATGTTTACCAGTTGATTTCTTGAATACCCTTACTTCGTAGAAAGGCATTGGCTTTACTGAAATGTTTACAACCGAAGAAACCATACTCGGCAGAACGGGGAGAGGGGTGTACGGTGGTTAACACAAGATGTTTGCGAGTATCAATAAGTGACATTTTTTCTTTGGCATAACTTCCCCATAACATAAAAACCAAGTTCTCCCGTTCATCACTTAATTTTTTGATAACGGCATCGGTAAAAATTTCCCAGCCTTTGTCTCTGTGAGATCCCGTTTCGTGCGCCCGAACCGTGAGTACCGAGTTCATGGGGAATACCCCCTGGGCTACCCAATGGTCCAGATTCCCGGAAGTCGGGATGGGGGTCCCCAGGTCCATGTGTATTTCTTTAAAAATATTTGCCAGAGAGCCGGGAATGGCTACCCCATCCGGTACGGAAAAACATACCCCGTAATATTGGCCCGGATTAGGATAGGGATCTTGTCCCAAGATGACAATTTTTACTTTTTCAAAAGGGCAGGCGTTGAATACATGAAATATCTGGTGTCCCGGAGGAAGTACATGAGCTTTCTTGTATTCACTCTTGACAAACGCCACTAATTTCTCGAAATAGGGTTTGTCAAATTCATCCTGTAAGCGTTGTTGCCAACTTTCTTCTATTTGAACCTTCATAAATGCATTTGGGTTGCTATACGAAGGCAAAAGTAAACATATTTTTCATTCGTTTATTTCCATTTTTTCAGAATTTTATTGTTTTACAAAGCCTTGATGTTCATGATTGGTTTGATCGTGTCGATGATCGTTGCCGTGTCTTGTATCGCCTGCATGATCAAGTCCTTGTCTTTATACGCCATCGGGGATTCATCAAGGGTTTGTCGGCAGACGGAGGTGGAATAGATGCCTTCCATTTCTTTCGTGAATTCGTTCATATCCAGTGTTTTCAGTGCTTTGTTTCGGGCAAGTACCCTTCCGGCTCCATGAGGGGCGGAACAGTTCCAGTCCGGGTTACTTTTTCCTTCACAAATCAACAAACCGTCACGCATATTGAATGGGATAACCATTTTTTCACCTTGATAGGCTCGAATGGCTCCTTTTCGGATGATCCAGTCGGTCGTGTCGATGAAATTATGCATGGAGTAAACCGTGTCCACGGCTTGGTAATTTTCACCCAAGTCTTTGAATATGGCTTTTGCCATAGCTTTATGGTTAAATTGTGCGTAAGTTTGAGCAATAACCATATCGACAAGATATTCATACATATCTTCTTTTTCGAGCATATACTCCTTTTTCCCGACGTGGTAACGTTTGTTTAATTCTTCCAGTTTTTTGGGAATATCACTTGTCGGTAGTGTATTACGCGTGATAAACTTGAATTCTTCATGGTACTCTTCCGGAAGAACGGTCGTTTTATGCATTTTCTTGGCATGATAATTACACACTTTCAACCCGAAATGACGAGAACCGGAGTGAATGGTCAGATAATGTGAACCATCTTTGGCAGATTCTCCTAGCTCGATGAAATGATTTCCACCTCCTAGTGTACCCACGGAACAATAGAAGGTACTTTCTTTGATACCGATTTTTTTACACAAGCGGGAGATATATTCTTTATCGACTTGAATGGAATCTTTGGTTTCTCCGAATCGCTGGAACCATTTTTGTTGAAAGGCATGAAGGTTATTATTCACGGTTTCAAAATAGGGGGTAATCCACCAGTCATCCAAGTTCTTTTCCTTTCGGATATGCATCCCCATGGGAATGGAACGCCGGATGGCGTGGTCCAGTGTTGGGAATCTTTCTTCTTCGATTCGCTGGTTTAATTTGAACGTGGTGACGGAACAACCGATGTCCACACCAATATAGTTCGGGTTGACCATTCGTGTCACGGGCATGGTGAATCCAATCACGATTCCCTTACCCACGTGAGTATCCGGCATGATTCGTACTTGTACACCGGTAGAGATTTCTTGGTTCAGAATGTTCCGGATCAACTCGATGGCTTCGGTTTCCACTTCGTCAATAAAGATTTTACAATCTTGATTATATGTTCCTTTTAATTCTATCATAATTTTTGTTTTTAATATACGCGGAGCAACGGGCAAACAAGGATCGTACGGGATTCGAACCCGTGGTGACCACTTTAACGAAGTAACCCTGTTTTACGGCATCCGCGTGAGTTTCATTTGTAAAAAACAGGAGTAACAAGCGAGAAAGGAAACGGGGTATGACTTGCCGGAGTCGAACCGGATAATCTCGTCGATTTTACGACCTCACTATTCCTCCCCTAAATTGAGTCGAAGTAACCCTTCTCTACGACATCCTGTTTTAGTAATTTAAAAGCAAGGCTACAAGCGATAAGAGACTGTTTCCTGCTCTACCCACTGAGCTACACTCCCTTGTTCGTAGCTTACAGATCGTGGAAGTGGCGGGATTCGAACCCGCGACCCGGGCGTTATATGCGAAGTAACTCTTGTCTACGGCACTTGCTTTATATTGTTGTTTTAAAGAACGCTTTTATATTTCTATTTTCATTATTTCGTTGACAACCGAGGAACCTTGTTCGATATAATATATCATGTCGAATATTTTTTCACTCCACCCGCTGACGAGGATCACGTTGCCGTTATCTTTGGTCATGTTGTTCCCGTAACCTCTCAAGTCAACCGTATAGACCCTCACGTCCGGGTTGATCTTCAGGTATTTCTGGAAAAGGCGGTTGAAGTTTTCTCCCCGATTTCCTTTGTGATCGTACCAGTTGCATCCGTCACCAACTTGACAGTCAGAGAATATAACGATTCTGTCTACAATCGTTTTTGATTTTATCAAATATTCCATGTAGTCGAATATTCCTCTTTCCGTTGCCGGGCCGCATTTCTTGGCGGCTTGGTTAATGATGTTGAAATTCTCGAACACGTTTACCGAGCGACTCAAGTTCGCATCAATTAACCGATCACCAAACAATCCGACGTAAGTGTCTTTGCATTTGTTCCAATACAACACGGCAAACAAGTTGGCAATATCCGAAGTTTTCCGTTCGCTCATGGCCGACACTAGGGATTTCCCACCCCGGTCCCCGTACATGCTTCCGGAGTTATCGGATAGTATCACGGTTTTTCCCTCGCGAGTCGAGATATTGTCACAACTGATTACCAGCGCTTTTTCCAAAGCTGCCAAGGCTTTCTTTATTTTCGCTTTTTCTCCTTCGAATATAGAGGTTTCTTTGGCCAGTTTGTCTATTTCCAGGAATGCTGACAAATAACGGAAAGGCATTTGTTTTGCTTTTCTGATCCGGTATTCGTTTGTCAGGATATTCAAGGTCATATCCAATGCTTTATCAGTGCTTTTCGTGACGATATTCCGCAAGTTTCGTAATAGAGCCATGTAACCCACTTGACCGCTTGACACTAGTTCCTCCCATTTTTCGGAAACAGCTTGGGCTTTCACTTTCTCGTTTTCGAACGCTTGTTTACCCAGTTCGGATAATTCGGTTTCCCACGTGTAGGGGATAGCTAGGTTACCCGATACGATTTTGTCAAATACAGCTTGTTGTGCTTCATCCTTTGCTTTCGGGTGAACTAGAAACAATGCGTCTCGCAGGCTTACAGCCGAGTTGGCATTGTATTTGGCGAATTGATACTCGTCAAACCTGTTGAACGATTCGATCAATCCTTTTTGTATTTGTTTTGACAATTGGTTCAACTTTTTGCTCCTTTCCCGTTTGTTGGCGATTTGGTAATAAGCGAGAATCTCGGTGATTTCGTCAGCTCGTTTTACTACACCCGCAACGGCACGTTTCACAATTTCGTTACCGGAATACAATCTTGCCAATTCAACAGCCAGTATCATCGGTACCGAACGCAAGTTCATTTCCGTGCGAGCGTACACCGCAAGTCTGGCTACAAACTCGGGACTGCATTTTGCGATCAGATTTTTGATTCTGCAAATCCTGTCCGTGTTTGATTCGTAGTATGAATCATCGACCATGCAGGTGACTACGGTTGAATAGAGTTCCATTTCCGGCGTCATTTTGTAAGCCTTGGCTCCCATGTAATTCACGGTAGTGTCTTTTCCTTTGTTTGTAAAATTGAACTTCATAATTGTATCTTTTTTCGTTTTACACCACAAAGATGCATGGGTAGGTGCGCAAGCTTTTTGCGTAACTGAAATTATTTTCATATTTTTGAAAAAATAATTTTTATCCTGTTCTTATGCCAGCGAATCGTAATGCCCTAATCCGTTATAAAACAATAGATAACTGCCTGCGTAATAAATATAGAAGATGGACGCTCGAAGATTTGATTGACGCGTGTTCCGATGCCTTGTACGAGTACGAGGGGATCACGAAGGGAATCAGTCGGCGCACGATTCAGATGGATATACAGATGATGCGTAGCGAGAAATTGGGTTATAATGCCCCGATCGTGGTATATGATAACAAATACTATAAATACGAAAACGAGGATTATAGTATCACAAACACTCCTTTGTCGGAGCAGGATTTGAAAGTGATGTCGGAGGCCGTGGAGGTGTTGCGTCAGTTTAAAGGGTTCTCTTACTTCTCGAATATGGGGGATATTATCAGTCGTTTGGAGGATCATGTGACTTCAGCCCGTCAGAAAACAATCCCGGTGATTGATTTCGAGAAGAACGAGAGTCTGAAGGGGATTGATTATCTGGATATGATTTATCATGCGGTGGTGAGTAAACAAGTGCTGCGGATGAAATACCGGTCTTTCAAGGCCCGATCCGCATCCTCGTTTTTGTTCTATCCTTATTTACTGAAAGAGTACCGGAATCGTTGGTTCGTGTTCGGGGTAAAACAGGGAACATCCGTGCTTGTAAATTTGGCACTTGACCGTATTCATAACCTTGAAATCGCTAAAGAGGAATCTTACAGGGAAAACACGGTGTTTGATCCGGTCACGTTTTTTGACGATCTTGTTGGGGTAACTAAAAACACGGGATCAAGGGCTGAAGTGGTTCGTTTTTGGGTAGATCGACTCAACGCTCCATACGTGGAAACCAAACCCCTGCATAAGTCGCAACGGGTGGTGGAAAGACAAAAAGACGGGGCTATTGTGTTCGAGATCGAGGTGGTTATAAATCAAGAGCTAAGACGGGAGATTTGTGGATTTGCCGAGGGGATCCGGGTGTTAGCACCACCTATGCTGGTACGGCAGATGGCATCCAAGTTTCAACAGGCAAATGAGCTATATCGGCAGAGCTGATTTTTATATTCCTTTTTTGATGATGGTATAACCAAAGAATCCTTTTTCCAAGGTTAGAGTTCTGGTTGCATTAGTACGTGTCTTGTTATAGGTAGAGAGTGAAACCGGGAATTTTTTTTGCGCCCCGTTTTCGAAAACGACATGCAGATAATATTCTTTTCTTTCTCCCGCCGGAACATAACGGTGCTTTCCTACTCGACGAGTTTGTTTATGAGTTTCGATATGTTTGGAGAGTACGGTTACTTTCTCTTCCCGGGTAGAAGACGGATCTGCGAGCATGAAGTTGCCGCCCAAAATCATGAGATAACAGAAAGCGCTTGCGTGAAATATATGGCATACACCATTCAGGATTTTATTATCGGAATGAGTTAACCATTTCCAGCTTCTCGTAAAAAATAGTGTTACAATAGCGAGTATAAGAGCCATCGAGAGCGGTTCCCACCAAGCAATTAGTGTTTTCCCGTAAATGACATATCCGAAAGCCCAAGCCAGTATGGCGACTAACATGATTACGTAAGGAACGATTTTAAAGAATAACGCTTTCATAAGAATTCTTGTTCAGTTACAAAAATAAAAAATATTTCCTGGTAGATCAACGGGAGTCTTTGCCCACTTTCATGTCTTTTCATTTGTTTTCGTCCGTTTTGCGGGCACAAAAGTAGAATAAGAAAGAATTTTTTCCAGTATAATTTGAATAATTTGTGCGTTGTACAACCAAAATAAGTTGCAGAACGTTGAGTAAAGTCGAGATAAAAACGACTTAAAGCTGAGATACAGCTGAGCGGAGTTGTCTTTATCTTTTGGTAAACCCCTTGTTGCGTGTCGGGTGGAGGATGTTCTGGAATCATTAAGGGGTTGATGTCGTATGATTCTTTTGGATGATGAATAAGATTTTACCTAATTGTTGCAGGCCTAATATGCACGTTTTTATCATTCCACGATTATTGCCGAAAAGATATAGTACTTTTAATTTAATTAAAACGTAATCTCCGATAATAATAATCAAGCAACAGAAAAAAGTATTTTTTTATTATGTTGCCCGTTTATTATCCATTTATCTGAAAATGATAATTGTACAATTTTATCATATGGTACATAACCCTCCTGCTGCTTATTCCTCCAAATCCATTTTTTATGCAGATGCCTGGAAGACAAAAGTGTTTTCTGTTTATTTATATTTATGTGAGCGTATATTTGTGTTGTGGTTATGTTGCTATATTCCCATAAGTTCTGAATATTAAGTTATCAGTTTCAGTTATTCAATATGCAAATTGATATAAATTGAATATCAGAAACCAAGTAAACAAACATCGATATTTTGATAGTGATACGTAAAGTTATATTTATGAAGTTTAATGAAATTTGAAATATAAAACACTTAAACCTGATTTCCTGAGGATTATCCATAAACAAAGATTACGTTATTTGAATTCTTTGTTTTCTAATCTTTTATCTCTATATTTGCAATAGTACTCCAAAAACATGAAATTTTATGTTGTATCAAAAACTCTCTATAGACAATTTTTTGTGTTTCGACCATTTCGACATACAGTTTGCACCTGGTGTGTCCATTATTATCGGACGCAATGGTGCTGGAAAGACTACACTCATTCGAGCTATGGTTTACTCGCTTTATTTTATGTTTACGAATGACCGTTCAATGGGAGATGATTTTTTGTCTGCAGGGAATCCTGATTTGAAAATGAAATCTATCAAATATGATGAATTTCATAGAAGAAAAGATTCTGAGGATGTAACTGCTGATGCAAATTTTCATGGACAAATAACTTTTCAAGGAGAAAATATAGAGTGGGATATGTATCGTCGTTCAACTAGTGGATCCTCGCTTAATCCATCACGCTATAAACCTGCCTATCAACATCTGATGCACCTGTATAGGACGTACGACGAATTGCCATTACTTGCATATTTTTCAGATTCTTTTCCGCATACACTCACAAATATATCCTCCTTTGCCAAGCAACAGATGGTTGCAAGTGGAAAAACATTACGTAACTTTGGTTATTACCAATGGGATAATGAAACAGCGTGTGTGGAGATATGGCAACGACGACTATTAAATTCAATGGCTAAACTAGGACAGCTAGATGAGGATACAGACATATTTACACGTAATGAAGTTGCGTTTGTCACTAAAAAGCTGACGCAGTTTTCTCTAGTACTTAATCGTGATATATGCGATACTGCTTTTGAGATAGATCGTCTTTTTTATTTATTTGATGAAGAACAAAAACCAGAACTGTGGCTTCGTCTAAAATCAGAACAGGAAATCAAATTTGATAGACTTCCTGCCGGATATAAACGGTTATATTCCATCGTTTTAGACTTAGCATATCGGGCTTATTTATTAAATAGACGGTTGGATGTAGAACCTACAGGGCTAGTTATGATAGACGAAATTGATTTGCACTTACACCCTTCGTTAGAGACAGAAATTGTAAAACGGTTTACACAGACATTCCCAAAATTACAATTCATAATGACTTCCCACTCTCCATTAATAGTAAGCAACTTGTCTCCAGACGAGAAACAAAATAAAATATTCAGACTTGTGGCCGGAGAGAAGCAACCGCATGAATTGCCAGACCTTTTTGGCATTGATTACGATGATGTATTACTGGATTGGATGGGAGGAACTCCTAGAAATGAGGAACTGGAATTTTTACGAATGGCAATAAAAAGAGCTGTACAAATGGAGAATACACAACTATTCAACATGAGACGTAAGGAATTAGAAAAAATGTTGGGAGAAAACCAAGCATCGCAATTAATCAATAAATGGAAGGAAGAATAACTTCGCATCATTAGATATATGTTTTGGATTGATAAGCATAATGAAGTAAAGCGGCGTAAAGGTCATCAAATTGTAAATTGTTTCCTACGTGAAGCGTGGAATGAAGAAGAGGGGCGATATGTAAATTGTACTTATGCTTCATTTAAGAGGAATAACCAAATGGAGAGACTGCTTTACAGGGAACAGAATGGATTCTGCTGTTATTGCATGAGGCATCTGAAAGTAAATCAACATACTTCCTTGGAACATGTGATGCCTCATAACTCTGTAACCAAACAAAACAAGATAGATTTTAAGAAAATCAATTATTACAAACGATTCAATAAGAATTTTAAACGAAATGTTATTTACAAACATCTAAACGGTACAAAACGAAAATGGCGCAGCGGACCGCAATACCCTCATTTTTGCGCTTACGAAAACCTAGTATTGTCATGTGATGGTAGTCTTTTCATTGATGAAGACAAGGACAAAAAATTGTATCCTTCTAAAGTGCATTTATGCTGTAATGAGCACAGGGGAAATAAATTGATTGTCCCATTATTTTTCATTCCTAATATAAACGATTTAATTATATACAATAAAAACGGGACTATTGGTATATCAAAAATAGTCAAGTCCTCCCAACGTCAGATTGAACTATCCAATACTATTGAGGATTTAGCATTGGAGCATGAGCGTTTAAGAATCATTCGACAAACCTGGTATCATATAGCTACAAGCAGTATATACCGTGTTGAACAAGTAAAAGCTGCTATTCGTGATGAACCTTTGCGAGAAAATATTATGATAGATAGTGGTATTCCACTTAAAATCGTAAACCGCATTAAACATCCTATATACTGGGCCTTATTATGTGAATATTTTTGGTTTTATGAATACTTCACACAATAAATATTGGCACTTACTATACAATGTACTGAAGTAATCAAGACTTAATCTGACAATCATGGATAAAGACATTAACTTTGTAAAAAGAAAAAGATTAAGCTATGACCATATCCGAAAAAGTCATCAAGAACAAAGTGGGACTGCTTGAGCTGTTCCAGCAACTGGGCAACATGTTGCGGGCCTGCAAGATAATGGGCTACAGGCGATGAACATGACTAGAATACTGGGTAAATAAAGAAGTTTTCTCATTATAGAATTTTTTTTGTTTTCCCTGACACCCCGAGAGGGAATTTTTCTCGTCAAGGTATATATCAATTCGAGCACTGGTGGTAGCCATCTTCACTACCTCGAAACAAGCGAGGACATCACGGGGTAAAATTAAATCTAGAAGT
>ERZ825137.2004-NODE-2004-length-24643-cov-5.237555_pt1 | contig 24643 bp, 17 predicted proteins | sample MGYA00519873_ERZ825137 | MGnify/ENA primary metagenome ERZ825137 (study PRJEB31778, sample SAMEA3449190) | human gut metagenome | biome: human gut; feature: human-associated habitat; material: faeces | place: United Kingdom | collected 2010/2012 ...
CCTACGTTACCAATACTGGCTTAATGGCTACATACGGCGGTCAGTTTACGCTTACGACAATCCTGATAATACGCTTATGAACATTACAACACGCTCATGCGGAACCTGGATGGGGGAAGGAACGGTGAAGCTGTTAGCGAATGACCGGCGTTTGTATAAACGCCGGTCATGATGAATGATATTTCAGAATATACCTCGGGCTAAAATACCGGGACAGAGATCAGGCGTGATTAATCTGCAGCATTTTTAATAACAGAAGTACTGAGCTTACTTTACCTTTGATGATGGAATAGTTATTTCCGTCGGTACTCATTTTTCCCTGAAATAATGTCACGGATGTTTCTTCCTGCTGATCCTGCAGGCGCAGTCGTAAGGTCATATTTTTAATGAGCTGAGATCCGGGAGGCAAGGGGTATTTGCTGTCAGATACTGGGCGACTGAGTCTGATGTGGCGCGTATACAGCCCGTTTTCGTACAGGGTGGCCTCTGTTATGGTGTCAGTGACCAGCATGTGGGAGACAATGCTGTATTCTTTTTTAAAGCACCCACCAGAAACGGTGATTGTAATGATAATGGTCTTCTCGATCGAGATGTAAATACCCGTTTCGTTATACTGTCCGTATCGGAACCATGAGAACTCAGTTGCATTCCAGCCATGATCCAGAATATGTGCATTTTTTTGCCTGATAGTTTCTTTTTTTATTCGCTCATGTTTAAGGCATAACAGGCAGATAAATAATGTCAGAAAAAGAAAGCTAATAATGAGAGCAAGAGCGATATAGTCTGTCACAGGGTAATACATATTCTCTCCGGTAGAAGAAGGGCCGCAAACGCGGCCCGGGCTGTTATCAGAAAGAGTAACGGAAGTTGGCGTTGATCGCGTTATCCACGTTGTATTTACCAAATGCCGATTTCTCAAACTCAAGACCGAAGCGAAGATTATCGCGAATTTCGGCGTTGAGACCAACATTCATGAGCATACGACCGTCTTTTTCACCTTTGATACGTTTCTCACCGGACGCATCACGCAGTACGGTTTCACCGTTGGCAAACAGGTCAAACTGGTAGCCAAGGCCGGCGCGGGCTGTGACTTTCCAGTCCTTACCGGAGAAGGATTTACCCACATCAACACCGGTACGCCCAATCAGCGGATTAAAGTCCTTATCCTTCATGGTGAGGTTCATTCCCTGGTCCTTCCAGGAGAACTGTTTCCCGGATACAGCACCGTAAACAAGTTCCGCCTGCGGCTCAATCCATGCAGAGTCAGTTACATGGTAACGGTAACCGACTTCCGCACCGGCATACCAGGAGTGGGAGCTGTAGTCTCTGGTGCCAAGGCCGGCGAAAGTTGCGGTATACTCGTTGTCATGGTGAACGTACTTACCGATGAGGTCGATATATGCTCCGGACTCAAACATGGCAGAGGCATAGAGACCGGCACCCACAGACTTCGTTTCACCACTGAAGGCATCACTGCCTGCATGGCTGTCGGTATAGGTCATGGTCACCCCGGTGAAGAGGTCAAGGCCATCGAGTTCATGTTTGTTATCCGCACCGACCTGAACGTGGGTGTAGTTGTCACTGAATCCACCGCCGGCAGACCCGGTTCCGCTAATGATTCGGGCCCATGCACCGGACTCACCGTTAATGTCACGCAGATCACCCATACGTTTGTTAAGGTTGTTGACCTCAGCAAGGAAGGCTTTATAGCCGCCTGACATCAGTAATGTTGCCTTTTTAGCCGCATCGGCGTTGGCCACAGATTTATAGCCGATCAGAGTCCATGTTGCTTTGTCTGTATCGTTCTTTTGCTCGATAACCGGTGTTACATCACTGAAGCCAATACTCCGAGTCGTAGCTTTAAAGACATCTACTGCAGTTCCTTTTGGTGCGCTGACCAGATCGATATTCAGTCCGTTGCTGTTTCCATTTTTCTCAATGAAGTCGACTAACAGAAGGTTGTTTTTACCAGACAACGATTTATTGACAACAAGCTGATCTGCTTGGGCCAGATTTGCACGCAGCACAAATGCACTGTCATCTATAGTAAGGTTGTTCACTGTAAGGGTTGTAAACTTCCCATTATCACCAGTAAAACGCACCATACTGTCTTTTGTTTCTAGACGATTAATTGATGACTGGCTATTTAGATGCCAGATCGCATTATTCATGCTAACTGTAGCTTTGGGGGCTGTTATTGCGCCTCGATAAGCGGTATCAAAGCCATACAAAAGAGTCTCTGCCCATGCCTGATAAGCAGACGATATAGTCGGTGTTTCAGTTTCAGGCTGTCCCAGAGTAATGGTTGCTGCATCATCAGCATAAATATTTCCGGTGACAGATGCCATATTTCTGGCAATGAAATTTGCATTTCCACCACTCAGCCTGAATCCATCAGCAGCGTAGTGGAGACCCGGCGTTACAGTTTTACTATTCTGTTCAGGGATTCCCATCATAGTCAGTTCACCGGAGATATCAATACCTTTTGTTGTGAACATGGAATTTTGTGCTATAACTTTTGCTCCTTTATCTATACTTATAGGAGTATTATCCAGAAAGGTTGCACCATTAAGTGTAACTACAGCTTGATCACCTATGGCTATTTGGCTGTTATGTGCAGTGATGCCACCTGTAAATTTAGTTTCTCCTATGGATAGATTAGTACTGATAGTTTGTTTGAAGTCAAAACCATTATTAGTAATATTTTTCCCTGCAAGATTATCAATGTAAACATTTTTATCGCCGATTGTGATAGCTGATTTATTTGCTGATATATTTCCTTCAACATTGGCATTGCGTGATATTGAAAAGTCAGCATTGTTCAGGTGTAATGTATCAAATTTAAACACCCCGGTTTTCCAGTCAGGCTGATCAAATGAGGTCTGCTGATTATTACTTTTGTAATCAGAATTGAACTTTTTATTATATGAACTCTCTGTTTCTTTCAAAACGGTGACCCAGTCCGTTCCACAAAGAAATACCAGGGAGCAATGATTCGCTGAGCTTCTGAATATTGCATGCTCTGTTGCATGGCCTTGCATGGTAAGACTGGCATTACTGACTTCAACATCATTTTTTGTGTTGACACTACCATCCAGAATTAATTTTGCATTAGTTTTCTTATCCTGAGAATTAATATTGTGCGTTAGTTTTATATTGCCATTTATGTTCCCATGATATATGTAGGAGTCTTCGTTATTGATTGCCAGAACGGCTTCTTTCGTTGTATCTGAGTTAGTTATTGTTGTTCCATCGTCAGTGGCGGCAATTCTAGTAAAAGTCTGATTGTGTCCATTTAAATCTAGCGTACCACCACGTTTAGTAAAAAATATCCCCGCATATTGATCATTGCCAAGGGAATTATCTTTATTTAGTATTACCTTACCATTTCCGCTTGCAAGGTATATATTGTTAAATGTTCCTTCTTCATTAAGAATAACATTTCCTTCACCTATCTTTATATTTGCCCCCTGTTTTTTTTGAACATTCAGAGTACCAGGGCCTATTTTGTGTAAAACATCATCACTGGAATACAATGCATTCCAGTTTACAATGCTTTCTTTTCCGATATCAATTCCTGCTCCTTTAAATGTAAATCCCTGACCGTTTATGTTATATTCATGGCCTTCGTCAAAGATAATACCACCGCTACCAAAATCCAAATTATCCTTAAACAGGACATCTCCCCCATTTGTGAACACAATATCTTTGTCTTTAGTTATTTTTTCTTGAGTACCAGTGGTATCTGCATTGTTTTGGTGTAATGTTATATCTGTGTTTTTAATGGTTACATTATTGCCATTCAGATTTATTTTATGACTATAGGTATCTTTTAACTCACTAACCAGTTTATCATTGTATTTTGTTATCCATGTCAGTTGGTCACCATTAACGCTGGCAATACCATGGGTTGTTCCGACTAATACCCATTTTTCTAGTTTGTTATCATATAAGTATGCTCCAGAGCCGCTGTCTCCGAATATTTCAAGATTACGAAATGTTTTATCATTTTTATAAATCATCATGCCGTATGAGTCCCATTGGGTGACCTCAAATAGACTAGCACTTAACAGATCATGGCTATATGCTGAATTTGTTGAGATTTTGGATTCACCATTAATAAATGATGTTCCTCCAGAGCCAGCACGAAAACCTATGATTTTTTTTGAACCGTCAGAAGTGACTATACCGTAGCGTTCTAATGCATCAGAATATGTTGTAGGGTTGGTCTCTGCCGGGGTGGCACCTACTGTTTCCACAACAAATTTATTTAACCTCTGAATCTCAAAATCATTGGAATTTCTTCTGTCAACAACCCTGTAAGAAGACTGAGCGTAAACCTGAGTTTCTGCGGCCTGAGGGTTCTTTTTGTTATGTGCAACAGTAACACTATAAGAACCTCCTATTGCGGTAGCTGCGCCACTCGCTGCTGCACCAGAAAAATCCGGAATTGAGAGATTATGGAAAGAGAATTTATCTCCGTTTTTTAAAGTGATTGTTACGTCTGTTGCTCCGGGCTGGAAAATACCTTTATTTTGTGCAAGATCAAGATAGTCTCTCGCCCATACATTTGATATATCAATATTTGCTGCATTTACTGTACCGGCAACAGCCAGAGACAACATTGTTGCTACAAGTTTTCGGTTTGTTTTACCAGAAACTCTTTTCGCTAATTCAGAAACAGCAATGAGTCCGCCAGTGGCAGCACTATATTTAAGGGAGTATATTTTATTCATATATTCTCTCAACTCATTTATTGAATGAACAAAGTATTAAGAATTAAAATTATTAGTAACGGTTGGTTACTAACAGCTTGCTAAAAGTAACAGTTCTATATTGTAAATATGTGACAATGTTCTCATTAATGATGAGAGATTATGTGAATCAATACTAATTGATCGTTAATTGATCGTTTTTTGTTTTTTTTTTGCCCAATGTGGGGAGGGGTAATGTTTAATATTTCGATATGATCGAATATCTGTTCGCATGGAACATCGTTCAGTGATTCACGACGAATTAGCGATCGACCACGATGCGATTTTGCAGTGTGCCGAAGAAGTTCTCCATCGCTGCGTTATTCAGACCGTTTCCTTTGTGCGGCATATTTTGTGCTACTCCATGGGGCTTTAACTTTGCCTATAGCCTGCCATTCGATATTGCCAACCCTGATCCGTATGTAGCTACGGGGCATCCTCCGGGCCGGGCACTGACAATGCATCGTGCACCATCGTATTAACAATCTCCATTACCGGACTTTATGACAGGCGCAGGAGAAAATCTCCCGGTTAAACTGAACGGAGAACCAGCGACAGGTACCTCTTTTTACCCTGTAGCAAGTACTCTATAACATACTCCCCCATTTTTCGTTGGCCTTCATTGCAGCAAAGTTCCGACTCAGGATATTGGGCGCAGATCATCCTCTCAGGAATTTCAGGATCTGCCAGACGGTGCTGAGACGACGCTTACTTGTAAGGTTAGTTTTCAGACGGACAATGAAATGAGGATATGCGATAAATTTCAGTCAAAGATCCATAAAACAGACATAATGTTATTCAGTGGTGAACAGTCCATTCCGGAGACGGAATATCTTGTTAAGGCTGTATATTATACTGGCTGTAAACAACATGGCCACCAAGGACCATGTTGTTTACAGCATACCCTTGTTGCAAAAGCATCCACGTCAGAACAGCACTGAGTAGTTCAGACCAAAGGTTCGGCCCCGGCCTTTGTAGTCGTACAGTGAAGCAGGGCCGTAACCCGGGCTGTAGTACAGAGGTGCACGCTGTCCCCAGACAGTGGTATAGTCACGGTCGAAGAGGTTCTCAACGCTGAAGCTGAGTGTTCCCACCGGAAGCTGCCAACTACTGATAAAATCGACGGTAGTGTAACCATTAATATCGTTACCCTCTGCATCGCTTACGTCGAAAGAAGTGGTGCTCTGTACACGCAGACTCCACGGTTCCGGCGCCCAGTTAATGTAAGCTGTCGCTTTCGATGGACTTGATTCCTTCACGTCATATTTTTGCCATTGACCGTTCACTTTCGACTCGGTTTTCAGCACATTGAAGTTCACACCGGTACTCCAGTCAGTATCCGGGATCAGGTAGTCCACCGCACCTTCCACGCCGTAAATACGGCGCCTGTCGTCCTTCACACTGATGGTCAGATCTTTATTCCTTTCCACGCTCTTATTGGAAAGCGAGTAATATGCCGCGATTTGAGTCCGCAGGTTGTCACCGATAAAGCGCCAGCCCAGTTCATAAGAATCGACTTTCACGCCTTCCAGCTTACTGTCGCTGACGTTCACGCTCTTTGTCAGGGGAAGATGGCCGTTCACTGCTGCACCATAGATGCCGCGACCATAATATTTCCCCGGATCCGGCAATGCCACCCCCTGGGAAAAATTGAACCATGCCTGCTGACGTTCGGTGATGTGCATCAGCAGACCAGCATTGAACAGAAAGTTATCGTAATCTACCGAACCACCAGGAATGGCGTCGGCAGATATCGCCTTCCCGGCAGCAATCTTCTGTTGCTGCGTGTAGTCGATGAAATCATCTACCCTGTTCTCAGTATACTGATAGCGTACGCCACCGCTAACGGTAAAAATATCATTAATGTCATAGCTGGATTGCAGGAAGGCCGCCAGATTGGTGATGTCATATGACGGATAGCGCCCGGTGGTGTAAATCTTATGGTTGTTCAGCCCTCCGGAAGCACTTGCCTGAGCCAGATCGAAGAACATCTGGTTGGAGGTAAAGCGCTCATGCTCAGCATCCAGCCCCCAGGTGATTTGCCAGCCGTCCATCAGTTGGCTGTTCAGAGTCAGTTTCATGCCGTACTGGTCGGTATCCTGCTGTGACGAGGAGAAAGCCGTCGCCTGTTTATTCGCATTTACCGTCGGGAACGGGTAGTACCGCAACGACTCATCGCGGTAGTAAACCTGACCGACCAGTTCCTGTCCCAGGAAATCACTGTCAGAGTACTGCAGGCTGATCAAATGCCGCTCAGTGCCGGGAATGCGGTCAGAATTCAGCCCCTTACTGACGTATGGTGTGCTGCTCCCGCTGATGGCGGAAAAGCCTTTCCCGAGATTAAGCCCGTAATTGTCGTCTCCCTGACTTTTATAGTACTGCGTTATCAGTTGAAGCTGCCGGGATTCATCGATGTTCAGCGTACCGGTTCCCATGATGTCCAGCCGATTGGAGTGCTGCAGGCCGGTCTGGGTGTTATCAAGCAGGGTGGCATCGCCGTTACCGTCAAACCAGCCGCCAAATTTCTGATATGCCACGGAAAGACGTCCGGAGATATGGTCATTTCCGCCGGAGACAGCACCGGCAATGCGCTCATCGTGATCTTTACTGCTGTTAAAGCCACTTTTTGTGCCAGCCTCAAACTCCATCATGGTTTCCGGCTGACCTTTTTTGGTCACGATGTTGATCAACCCTCCGGTACTCCCGCCACCGTACAGGGCCGTCGCGCCGGAGATCACTTCAATATGGTCGATATTAAAAGGATCGACAGAGTCCAGTTGTCGGCTGTCGGAACGTGAAGAGTTGAGGCGCACACCGTCAATCAGGACAACCAGCGGGCGGCCACGCATGTTCATACCGTAGTTGGTTCGACTCTGGCTGCTGACATCAAGGCCGGGGATTAACTGAGCCAGTGCGTCTTTCAGCTCTTTACCGCCCTGAATCTGCTGCTCCAGTTCGGCATTTTCGATAACCCAGGTGGTTTGCGCCATCTCCGCTACAGTTCGATTGCTGCGGCTGGCAGACACTATGATCTCATTATCATCGTTTTGCTGGGCGACAGCTGGTGACAGCACGACAAGAAGCAGCGGACCAAGAGCCCGGGGCATATACTTTTTGCGCATCATCGTTATTCCTGAATATTTGCTGTATAGTGAGTTAAAGAAGCAGCCTCCGGCTGCGGTTTTTTCCGGCTGCCGCTGCGCCACTGAATCAGTGCGGGCGGCATACTGAGATCGAATAAATCACGCCCCAGTACGCGATTAAGAATACGTGCAGATCGCCAGGCCATCAGGCTGAGCTGGGGTTCGGCGATGCCATGAGTTTGCATGCTGGCGTTGACCGCAAAGATGTTATTTTCTTTCGGGCCACTCCATTCCAGAGTGAAGTCATCACGCACTTTAAAGGTGTTCTTATCGTGCATGGTGATCAAGGGCATCAGTGAGGGAAGTATTTGTGGCAATGCAGAACGGTAACCTGTGGCAAAAATCACCACATCACTTTCCAGGCTCTCTCTGCCCTGATCCAGATGATGTTCCATCAATAACCTCCAGCCCGGACCACTACTTTCCAGAGTTGTTAGCGAGCGACTGGGTAGCAGACGGATATTTCTTGGTTTTCTCAGAACTTCAAAACGGTGGTACAACTCACGATAAATGGTCAGTAAAGAATCGGCAGTGATGCCATCCGATGTCATTTTCTGCTCATCCAGTAACTGATGGCGAATATCTTCCTTCAGTCCGGAGAAGCCTGAAATATATTCAGGTGTAAAATACTCATCAGCAAAAGCAGCCTCATCCAGTGCGTTAAAATTATTACGCCGTGAGACCCAGTTTATTTCCGCCGCTTCTCCCCATTCCCCGCGTAATGCATTAAGGAACAGGTCTGCACCACTCTGTCCTCCACCAACCACGGTTATCCGTTTTTCACTCAGGTCCGGCCGACGAAGATTCATTTCACTGGCATGGAAACAGGATTGTGTCACATGCTTCACACAGGGTGGTAAATAAGGTTGTTTTCCTGTACCAAGGCAGATATTGCGGGCAAAATATTCTCCCCGACTGGTCTGAACCAGAAACAATCGACTTTTTTTGTCGAAATCAATATTTTCAACGGTATGACTGAAATACAGGTTATTCATATCTTCAGCAGCCCAGCGGAGATAGTCAGAAAACTCTTCACGGGATACTGTACGTAGCCTGCTGGTAAGGAAGCGATAGAACTTTTTGTGCTTCACCAGATAGTTAACAAAGCTGTAGGGATTTGTAGGTGCAACTGCACTGACCAGATCTTTCAGAAAGACGGTCTGCATATGACAATCCGGTACCAGCATACCCGGATGCCAGGAAAAATGAGGATGTTCGTCAAAGAAGAGACAGTTCAGTTCTTCGATCTGATGTGACAATGCAGCAATGCTGAGATTAAATGGCCCTGTCCCGACACCAATAAAATCGACACTTTTTTTCATGATTCATATTCCTGAGTTACCAGCCACAGCGGATTTTGCAGATTCTCAAGGTAATTCGGCAGCATGCGACTGCCGCCATCCAGGTCCGGCCAGGTCAGTTTTACCGGGTTCAGCACCACGCGAATGATTTGTGGCCTGAAGAGTGAGAAAAGCGCAAAACGCTCTGCCATTTGTGGATGTTTGTTCATGTAATCACTCAACACTGCTGCCAGCAGTTGATAAAATCGCCTTTCAGGTACGCCAAGACGAACCATCAGTGGCGAAATAAAACGCAGTACTGTCACGAAGTGACCCGTCTGCAAATCATGGATTAAGTAGTCCGCACTCAGACGGGATGTGACATCACGCACCTCCTGAGGCAAAGAGTCCATTTCGGGAAACGCTTCTTTCACCAGCCGCATATCGCCCTGGAAGTCTTTCAGCAGAACACGCTGTGGTACCCCCTCTTTCATGGCGAGCGTTATATTTTGTCCGTGTGCAATAAGCGCGACACCGTAGCGGCAAAGCAGGTGATACAGCGGAACCACAACCACCCGGAACAATTGCGTAAGCCAGGTTTCAGCGTCCAGTCCGGAGCGGTCGATATATGCGCCTGCCAGCGGCTGATTGTTTTCGTCGCACTCCATCAGTGTTGCCATCAGAACAGGACTTTCATCCGGTTTCAGCCAGCGGCACGGATTCTCCCGCCAGATAACACCAAGCATTTCCTGGTAGCGATAGGGAGCCCGGGCAAGCGCGGCATAGCCTTCATGGGACACATAGCCTGCAGCCGGTTCACCAAGGATCACTGCGCCGCTTTGCACCAGGGTGGCGTCGGTCGCAAAAACCTGTTGCAGCCAGCGTGAAGCCAGTGGTCCGGCAGCGATATATCTGCCAGGGATCCCCCGGTAGCATGAGGTGTTGTAGATGGTCAGCGGCAGCTTGATATCCAGCCCTCCCCGGCGGCTGGCGTTGGTCAGGGTACGCAGCGACTGCTGGGCGAGCCACTGGTCGCCAAACTCGCCGAGAGACACCATCCTGCCTTCGGCAAAATCAGCGATGAAGTCTGTGGCGATTTTTTGCTGCCACTGCCACGGATGTACCGGCAGCGGCAGCCAGTTGTGATCCAGCCCGTTTTCCTGCCAGACCTGACTGAAGCGTGTAAACTCCTGCGGATCCATTGCGGCAGTCAACAACTGCTGAATATCCAGATCGTTATCGCAGCGCCAGATCATATGTTCACGTTTTACCGCCAGCCAGTGCAGTCTGAAGGTGTTGGTATACTCTGGCGCATATCGTTCCAGCGCCTCTTTGCCCCAGCCACGGCGACCTTTATTAAAAACGAATTTAGGATGACCGCTCAGCAGGCATTGCAGACGATCGGCATCAAGATTAATCAGGTCACTGGCACTCAGTCCGCGACGGGCCTTCAGCAGTTGCAGGTCGCCCAGTAGCGTGGCATACAAATCCTGCATATGCTCTGCAACAGTGGCATCACTCATTGACAGCACCGGCTTTAGCTGCATCAGCAGCGTCTGCGCCAGTACTGGTTCCTCCGTGCAGCGCAACGTTTGGGCATCAATCCACAGCCAGCCCCAGATACCACGTTCAGCGATGAAGCGCCATTGTGCTCCCGGCAGGTTAATGCAGTAGTGGTCATCGCCCTGAGATTCCGCGTGGAAAACCTGCTCATACTCCATCTCAGACAACATTTTTGCCACCAGCCGACGGTTAACAAAATCCCAGTCCTTGTGATTCATTACAGACCGACCTCCGTGAAGAAGTGATGACGATCCGCCATCACCATGCGCGAGCGCTTATGTGGGAAGTCGAACTCTTTAATTGTCCGGTATCCCGCAGGCTCAAGATGGCGGAACAGGCGCTGGTTATCGGTGCGTGGCTCCAGTACTGTGCGCTGCGTACGGGGCTCATCCAGCAGCAGGTAATGTGTCAGCCCGCGCAGCCAGCTTTGCACATAGTGGGCCCCGCGCCATTGCTGTTCACCAACCAGCAGATGCAGGCCACGGTCAAAGGGCTGCCACGAATAGTGACGACCAATGCGGTCTTCCGCCGCCCAGTAGATTTCGAAATAGCTGAATGGCCGATCGTCGAAGCACCCAATCAGCGGGAATGCATGTTTACCGGTGAGCTGGCGCTCCAGATAGGCGGTCTGTACCTCCAGTGAGCCACTTTGCTCCCAGAAATACTCAACGCGCGGATCATTCATCCAGCGGGTGAAACGTTCTGCATCAGAAACGGGATCGGCAATGCGGAAACTCAGCATCCTGCGAATACGTGGATCGTAACGGCGGTAAACCTCACCCTGTGGACGGGGTGGGCGCTGCGGGAAATAAATCTCACGCTCTGCATCAAAAACCATTTCACCGGAGGCCCGGTTTGCCGGTGAACTCAACCATAACGGTAACTGCCAGAAGGCAGTACGATGGATAATGTCGCTTTTTACCTGCCCAAAAAGCGTCAGCGCCTGTGGCTCCTCACGCCATTCGGCCCAGGGGAGAGCCACTGCTGACAGTTGTGGTGCGGCGATAAATATCTGATCCAGCGCATCGCACAGCCACCCTGTCGGCAGCTCCCCGGGACAGTGCAACACCGCGCTATTGTCCAGTCCCCAGCCAAGATTCAGGGGCTTGTCGAGTTTTTCACAGCGCAGTCCATATCTGCTGTGAATAATGTTTGCCTCAGACATTCAGACCTCCTGAGCCTGCAGCGGGTTAGCGAAATCGAAATAGATCACCGAAGGGTCAACAATGGTGTTCTCGTTATGATCGTTCAGATAACAGAAAAAGTTACCTTTTACGTTCCAGTACGGACTTTCCAGCACGTAGTTGAGACAGGTTTTATGAGTCACCTGATCACGCACTTCAGCCAGCGATGCTCGTACACGAGCCATCAGATTCGATTCGCTGTCCAGCCCGGCAGCCCCCAGCGCAGCGGTCACAGCAAAAGTGGAGTTAACCAGCAGGTAATAAGGGAAATAGCGCAGCAACTGCTCATGGGTGAAAATATTTTCCGCCTGCGCCTCGCCAATAGAATCGAGCCAGTCTGTCGCGTGAGGCATAAAAGCGCTGCCCTGACAGTCACGGTAAATAAATCCGACCGGCAGATCCCCAAGCATCTGGACAAGAATATTTTGCTGATGCGCCAGCAGCACCAGGCCGTAATCCGCTTCAGCCGTAAACAGCGGCTTTAGCACTTGCTGACAGTATGCATCGACCCATGCATGGGCGGCCTGTTGCACAGTGATACCGAGGCGATCGCTCAGGCGTTTTACCGCCGAAACCAGCAGCGAATCACCGCCATCAGGTGCGGCCTGAGTCAGGGAGACCAGTACGTTAGTCTGGCTTTTCGGCTGATCCACCAGCAGATTTTCACGCAGGGCAAACAGACTTTCCTGCATGATGTTGCCGTTAAGATCGAGCAGCCCGGCCCAGCCATCCTCCTGCATTACCCGGAAAGTCGGGAAGCGGACCTGTAGCATCTGCCAGCCGTCGGTTTGAGCCAGGCGTGCCAGGCGCATCCCACGCTTCACTTCTTTCACGGACAGAGTACGGATGGAGTTGGTCAGCCGTACGCTCAGGGAGAACTTGATCATATCGCGGCTGGTGGCACAGTAGAGGGAACGGGAAGAGGTGGTCGGCAGCCACGACGTGCCGGCCTCACCTAAGTCTTTAATCAGCCCTTTAGCAACAAGTGCCTGGCACCACCCCTGCTGCAAAAGATATTCCCCCTGCCACGGGTGCAACGGGAACAGCCATTGGTTGTCACTTAATTCGTTGAGTAACTGAGGCGCATTCTCTGCGGCAAATCGCGTCAGCCGCTGTTGAAGGTTGAGATGCAAACTTTCACCGGCGATTTGCGTTTTATCCACCGAAAACCACCGCAGTGGGAAGTGGGGTGCCATATCAGGCAGGTAGCGTTCAGCCTCCCGCCGGTTAAACGGTTCATGAGACTTAGGCGCAGGGTGGAAAGCGTGTCCTGTCAGCAGCGCCTGCTCAGCCTCGCCAAAATTCAACGCTTTTTCACGCAGAGCGGCCCAGTCATGACGGGCATCAATTGCCTGTTGCGTATGGACATGGCTTTCCAGCACGCGCTGGTGGAAAGTTTCGCAGAGGGGAACGGGCAGAAACAGTTGATGGCGTAGCTTATCAATAATAAGCCGGGAGAGAGTGGTAAAGTCGACAGGATAACTGCCTGATGCCGTGACCAGACGTGCAGGAAATGCAAAGCGGTGATGCTGGGTTGGGGAGAAATAAGCCACTCTGAAATGGAGCGATTTCTGCTCATCCAGCGGGATGAGCAATTCGTCTGGCGGGTATTCTGTCAGTTTCCAGTCTGTGGTTTCACGAATCAGTGCATTCAGGAAGCACTGCGCAGCCACATCTGTGGCTGGTTTTTCAGAGGGCAGGGTCATAGTCAAACAGCTCCCACACAGTAAAATAATAACAATTATGTCAATAATGATTCTCATTATCAACAATAAATGTTATTGTCAGATAAATTAATTTTACAAATAAACACAATTAATACATGGAGTTGAAACATTATAATGTCACCAGGGATCGAAGATACGCCCCAAAAACCACTGTCCTGCTGGCCACTTGCGTTCAGTGCCGGGCTTCTCGGTATCGGACAGAACGGTCTGCTGGTTGTGCTCCCTGTTCTGGTCATACAGACAAATCTGAGTCTGTCTGTATGGGCTGCCCTGCTGATGCTTGGCTCAATGCTGTTTCTGCCATCGTCCCCGTGGTGGGGAAAGCAAATTTCCCGTACTGGCAGTAAACCTGTGGTGTTGTGGGCTCTGGGAGGATATGGCATAAGCTTTACCCTGCTAGGGCTGGGAAGCGTGCTGATGGCTACCAGCGCCATAACAACAGCGGTGGGACTGGGAATATTAATCATCGCCCGGATCGCCTACGGGCTGACCGTGTCGGCAATGGTGCCAGCCTGTCAGGTCTGGGCATTGCAGAGAGCTGGAGAAGGGAATCGCATGGCCGCTCTGGCAACCATCAGCTCCGGCCTGAGTTGCGGCAGGCTATTCGGGCCGCTGTGCGCGGCAGCAATGCTGGCCATTCATCCTCTGGCGCTACTGGGGCTGCTGATGGCAGCCCCAGTGCTGGCGCTGCTGATGCTGCTGCGGTTGCCCGGCACACCACCACAGCCCACACCGGAGTGCAAGAGCGTCAGTCTGAAGCGGGATTGTCTGCCTTATCTGCTTTGCGCAATATTACTGGCTGCGGCGGTGAGCATGATGCAGCTTGGACTTTCGCCTGCCCTTACTCGCCAGTTCGCCACGGATACCACCGCCATTAGCCAACAGGTGGCCTGGCTGTTGGGTCTGTCCGCAGTAGCTGCGCTTATCGCGCAGTTCGGGGTACTCCGTCCGCAGCGCCTGACTCCGGTGGCCCTGCTCCTGAGTGCCGGAGTGTTGATGAGTGGTGGTCTGGCTATCATGCTCTCCGAACAGCTATGGTTGTTTTACCCGGGCTGTGCAGTGCTGTCATTTGGAGCAGCTCTGGCAACACCCGCTTATCAACTTCTACTGAATGATAAGCTGGCTGATGGCGCAGGCGCGGGCTGGCTCGCTACCAGTCACACACTTGGCTATGGACTGTGCGCTTTGCTGGTGCCGCTGGTATCGAAAACAGGTGTCGCAATCGCGCTGATTATGGCAGCATTATTTGCAACTATATTATTTACCATTGTGTCTGTATTTATCTGGCATTACCGTACTATCAAATAAAGATATGATCATCACCTTACTGGAGTAAATCAGAGGATATGAGAGAGGACCTGCGTCTGATGAAAGCATGTCAGGCAGTGTTCTGGCTTGCTGCCCCCGCCACTCCGTCATGTCTCTCAGAGAATCATGTCAGAGCTGTAGATATATCCTGAACTTGTTTACAAATAATTTCTTATTTTTTGCGCATAACATTCAGCAATAACTCCCCTTCTGGCCATTGAATTAAAATGTGTACTTCTCTGTGACGTTGTCCAGCTTAATTCTGTCCTCCATGATGCCCCCAGATACCCGACAGATAAATCATCGGCATCTTCTTCTGGCTCATTAGTTAATTCATGTCGGTTACTATCCTGAAAGCTGAGAAAATGTATTTCATCATCAGTCCGTTGTCTGTAATGTCCATATATAAAATCATATTCTTTTTGATAAGATTCCTTCCAGTACCAGGTTGTATCACCACACAACCATGGAACTCTTTCTGACGAATTACCAACACACTGAGATGAGTATTCAGATAACTCAGACCTGAAAGAAGTTACCATCTGATAAAACAAGTCAGGATGCTTTTCATAATCTGGTGACATAAGATCAAACTCCCCCTGCATCCAGCAGACAGATAGCAGTTTATTCTTTCTGTTATATTCCAGAGCTACCTTAACCCGGGCTACTAAGTCCTCATAGAGTGCTGTTCCGGTGCCCCACCGCATTGCATCAGCTGTTGCCCCTGTATCAGGTACATACATACCTTCAGCTCCAACAGTAAAGGCGGCACCTCCTCTGCAACAAGGAACCAGTAATATCCCTGCTTGCTCAGGTATGTATGGCAGTAACTTTTTAGCTATATGCAATCCCTGTCCGACACAACCATATTCCCCTTTATGCAAATCAGCAGCCGGATGGTGATATCCACTCATATCCTGAACATCATGCAGGCAGTGATCTGCCGGAATAATCTCATTGAATTTACACTCTTTTCCTCCTGGTGTGATTGTTTTTCGACGAGCCAGTTGTTTTACACGGGACTCGGGTTTGTCGAGTGTATCTGGCAGGGGAATACCTTCACCGTAGGCCATACCATTAGACTGTCCTGCGAGGGCTATCACATACCAGAAACCTATTTTTTCATTAAAATCATGATGATACATCATCCCCCCTTTACATAATAGATTTAATTAAATATTTTCATTATTAAAAGAAAGTGTTAAATTAAAAACTCATTTGCTCTAATCCATATAAATCAATATATGTCCGACAACAAAAAAACCGTGTTACCCGGGCTAACAACGACCAGAAAGCCCATTGTTACAAAAAAACTTTCAGAAATCGTTGCCGAAGAGCTTGAAAGAATGATCCGCCAGGAGGAGATAAGGGAAGGTGAATACCTGCCTTCTGAACGTGAACTTATGGCATTCTTTGGCGTTGGAAGACCATCTGTCAGAGAGGCTTTATCATCTCTCAGACATAAAGGGCTAATCCGGTATAACAAGGGAGAAAAAGCCAGTGTCTGCCGTCCATCACCAGAAACCATCATTAATGGGTTATCAGGCATTGTTAAAGATTTTTTATCTACAGCTGATGGCATCAAGGATTTTGAAAGACTACGCATCTTTTTTGAAACCAACCTTGTAAGATATGCAGCAAAAAATGCAACGCCTGAGGATATTCACAGGCTTGAGAAGGTGCTCAGTATCCATCATAACTCACTGAGAACCCCCGAAGTGTATGCTCAATATGATATTGAATTTCATAGTATACTTGCTGATATACCTAACAATAAAGTATTAAAAACAATACACTCAGCATTTTCTGAATGGCTGATAATGGCCAAACCTCTGGAAAAGAATAAAATGACATATGAAAATAACAAAAAAACCCATCAGCAGCATATTGAAATACTTACGGCCATAAAAGAGCATGATTGTGATAAAGCTGAACAGCTAATGTATAATCACCTTTATAAACGAATTGAAGCATCATAGTTACTCGACGCTTCACCAGGTAGTCACCATAAATATTATTTAAATCCATGAGAATACATCCAGTCCATAAACAGTTTTATCCATCCTCCAACAGGAAGATCTGTGGCCCACTGAATACTAAAACCATGCCCTCCTTTCTCATAGAGATGCATTTCAGCAGAAACGCCTTTCTCTATTAGGCCACGGTACATGAGCAGACTGTTTTCAATTGACACAAGATCATCATCACAACAATGGAGTAAAAACACAGGAGGAAAACATGATGTGACATTAAGATCAGCACTATATTGTATTATATTTTCTGAGGTACTATTGTCCCCCAGTAATTGCTTCCTGGAGCCTGGATGTGTCACATCATCTTTCATTGATATTACAGGATAAATTAACCCGACAAAATCGGGAATAGCGAAAATCTCTTGTTCTTTACTGTCAGAAGAACGTTTGAAATCACAAATCTGATTCACAAACGTTGAGGCGATATGCCCCCCAGCAGAAAATCCTAATACACCAATACGATGACGCTGTAGATGCCATTTATCAGCATTCTTACGAATATAAAGCATTGCAGATATTGCATCAATAAAAGTTTTGTTTATATTTTCTCCCTCAGCTGGCGATGGTAATCTGTAACTAAGAACAAATAATGTATAGCCCTGAGATAAAAACTCTGGAGCAAGAGCTGTACCTTCCTTATCTAACATAACAGCCTGGTAGCCCCCCCCGGGAATAATCAATATTCCTGTTCCATTTGGTTTATCTGGTAAAAAAATAATTAACTGAGGAGCATAAATATCTGTCAATACACGATCAAGTTCAAATTCCCCGTTATGTTCAGGATCCTGATAAATACGGCCTGAAAGAGATTTACTCTCAGATATTGTCTCACTTGACAAGTCAACAATAGTTGATTTATTAAACAAGCTTAACATCATTTCATTTAAAGATCTATCTTTATTCATTATAAACCCCATTAAAATAACTCAGGTGACTGAACAACTAATACAGTCACCTGCATTACAGTTATTTAACAATCTTTATTTGTTTGTCATTTTTTTTCAGATAAATAACATCTGAAACAGCTTTACCATCTTTTTTCTCCCCCCCCAGAATGAGCATCCCCCCCTGCCAGGGCAGGCTTACACCATAAGCAAGTCCTTCCGGCAAAGAACCAACTTTTTTCCAGTCATTTTTTATTAGCTGATATATCTCTTTTGAATAGGCTTTATCCAGTCCTTTATGAGACCAGTATTCACCATTGCTATACTTTTCTGCCGCCCCCGGGAAATATGCACCACCGGCCAGAAAGATATTTCCATCAATAACAAAGGCATATGCTCCTGACACCCCCTCGGGTGAAGCTACTGGTGGAAGTTCAGACCATTTAATTCGATCATGCGAAAGCTCCCCCGTCCAGGATCTAACAGAACGAAGCCCCGGTTTTCTCTCCCCTCCCAGTATATAAATTTGCTGTTCTGCAAAAATCACCGATGAACCAGCAGTTCCCGGAAATGGAGTCGTTCCCAGGTTCTTCCACTGGTTTTTTGACGGGTCATAAGAAATTATATGATTATTTAAAAAATAATCATCAGCAGGTTTACTAAAATAATCCCTGTTGACTTTCTCTGTCAGCGCGGAATTCCCTTTTGATAACTCGACATCTGAAAAGTATCCATTAAAAATATTCTCATTTACACCACCAGTAGATACCGCATGACCATTATGGATAAAAGAAACATGACCGGCAAGAGATACAGGGGGACGGGTCATCAATTTTTCCCATTTATCTTTAGCAATATCATAGGAATAGACATCTTTTTGTAAGGTTATGACTCCACTTTTATCTTTTCCAATTCCTCCAAATACATAGATCTTACCATCAATAATAGTAGCTGTTGCCTGCTCTCTGGGAACTGTCGGCCATTGTGCTATCTTAGTCCATTTTTTTCACTCTGGTTTGTATCTATCATATACCAGTTATTTCCCAGACTTCCCAGTCCTATATATATTTTACCATTCTCGATCCCTCCTACACCATATTTAAATGGTTCAGGAATTTCCGGTAAAGCTCCGGCTACCGACGTTCCAATAAACAAGCAGAAGGGAAGATATATAAAGTTTTTCACTTTCATTGTAATCACCTTTTAAAAATTAATCAGAACACCGACACGGTAACTATTTTCATGTTTATTATCTTTCCCCTTATACACCCCTTGTTTATCCAGGTAATCATATTCTATATATGGGGTGAACACCGGTGACATTTTATATTGCAGAACAAATGCATTTTCAGTTGCTGTTTTTTTATGATTCCCATATTTGAAATTATTAACCTTCGTATATACCGTGGTCTGCCATGCAAACAACCATGAATCATTAATTTTGTATGTCACATAACCATCAAACTGATGCTGATCATTACGCGCCCTGTTGCCATCTAAATCCGTCTGTCGGAAAGCTTTCCAGTCATAGCGATAGCGTAAGGCCAGATTAAGATCTGGCGTTGCCTGATACGAAATTTTCAGATAAGGGTTATACTGACTTCCTGCTGACATCCATTGTGTCTGAATCCCTGGGATTAGAGCCCATTTGTCATCTATTTTATATGTTTTATTTATATCTATTTTATTATAATTGAGTGCAAACAATTCATTTTCATTGTTGTGAATTGTATTCCAGGTGTTTGACTCAAAACTTGCCCACCAACCATTATTCCACCCCTGACTAACCTGAATCAACGTTTCATAAGCGTGACTGGCGCTTCTGTATCCCCCACGTAGATTAAGAGTTAATGCCTGAGAGCACAAAGGTAAACCAAGAAGAATTACAGTTAATAGTGGATAATATTTTTTCATAAATGCCTCATCATTAAATATATTTATCACTTGTAATTTGATTTCTCAATGAAACTTATGTTCCGCAAGCCATTCCAGAAGCAGGCTTTGCCATTTTTCTATCGGATATCCATTTTTTCCGGATACACCAAATCCATGACCTCCCTTATCAAAAAAATGAGCTTCTGCATGATGTCCCTTATCCCGAATAGAGTTAAAATATCTCAGAGAATGAATAACTGGAACATCCTTATCATCTGTTGCATGCACAATAAAGACTGGTGGCGTATACTCTGTAACACTATTTTCAAGACTGGCTGAATATTCACTTTCACCTGCATCCAGAAGACGTTTCCGGCATCCCTGATGAGCAATACTCCTGTCAAGAGATATAACTGGATATATCAGAGCCATCCAGTCAGGACGCACAGAAGTCTCTTCCTCATAATGGAGATGAGTAATATATCCAGCAAGATGACCACCTGCCGAAAACCCCATACATCCAACACTCTTAAATGTTCTCTCCGACATTCCGGCCCAGTAAGAAATAAAATTCAGGGCATTCTTCGCATCTGCAAAGGAATAATAACCATTAACGGAGGGCATTCTGTAAGAAAGAATAAATGCCGTATATCCCTGACCTGCTATCCATCTGCCAACATCAAGTCCCTCTCTTTCATAAACAATCCTCCTGTATCCACCTCCAGGTATAATCAGCACACTATGTTGATTAGATACAACAGGCTCAACAACTGTAATAAGGGGCACAATACCTGTATATATTATGCCATCGCCAGTATTCTCAAATAGCGAACTGTCAGTTATGTAACGCTCATAATTATCAAGAGAATATATATTCTCCCTGTAATGAATCATTTGTTTATTCCCTGATAGCATCCGTTATTCTTCTGCAACATTCTTTTTTCTTGCTCCATAAAAAGGTTTTCCATCGACAGTATCATATTCAAGCGCAGCTTCTGGATGGATCCATCTCTGTACACGTGATGGCATATCAAAACCAATAAGGACAAGAACAACAAATGTTAAGATAAAAGCAAGAGAACACATTGCTGTACCAAGACTTGTATGAGACGCAACAACTGCACCAAGAATAGGCGCACATGCTCCACCAAGTGAACCTACATTATAAATAAACCCCAGTCCTGCCGCACGCTGCTCCACATTAAAATAACCACTGATTATTTTCGGCACCAGAGCACCAATCCCCTGACCAAAAACCTGCTGAGTAAAGATTAGAAGGCCAAGTAACCATACATAGTCCCGGTCCACAAGAAAAACGGGGATAATAACAAGCTGACCGATAAGAAGTGATATAACATATGCTTTTCGGGTTCCAAGCCAGTCCCCCATAAAACCACCTATACAACTTCCAGCTGCAGAGCCAAAACCTGCCAGCATAAATATGAGAGCAACAGTTTCTGGTGAATACTGCATATCAACCTTAAGCCATGTAGGAAGAAAAGCCTGCAGTGGCCATCCGTAGAGGAAACAGAACATAACCACAAGCATCAACATAATGCCTGTTGGCCATCTTTTCCCCATACCCTGATATATAAAACTGATAAAAACAGCCGCACAGCACAATGCCATAACTGTGATTAAAGCAGCGTTTGCAGTGACGCCTGAAAAACAAACATATAGACATGCAAATGCAATACAAGACAGAAGAATATTTATGTATTTATTCTTTTCTCTGTACAGAATATCCACCATTGTTCTGACGGGTTTATTCTCTTGTTGCCTTTTTTGCCAGTCATCAGACTCCGGAAGATTCTTGCGAAGATAAAAAGCAAATAATATTGGAAGCATGCCGACAAAGAAAAGAAAACGCCAGCCCCATAGTGGTACTACAATGCTATAAACCTGTGCAGCTAAACCTCCCCCAATAGAAAATCCAGAAATTAAAAAACCACTTGCCTTGTTTCTGAGATGAACAGGCCAGCTTTCGATAACATATGTTACACTTGAGCCATATTCACCTGCCATACCAAGCCCAATAACAATGCGAGCAATAAACATCACTGCATATCCAGGAGCCAGACCACAGGCAAGGGTTCCGAGAGAGAATAGCACTATACTTAAAACCATTGCCATCCTGCGCCCCATCTTGTCCGATAAAGCGCCAATAGCAAGCCCCCCAAACCATCGGGAAATAAAAGCAGCGGAAATAAGGCTTGCCGCTTCTATTGTCGTCAAGCCGAATTCATGCTGAATCTCTGTAAGAACCAGAGATATCAGAACGAAATCAAAACCATCAAGTAAATAACCTGTCCATGCCGCACCGAATATCTTCCACTGTCTGGGTGAAAGATGTTTATACCAAACCTGCTTTTTCTGAATACAGGAGTCCATATTAAACCTCACAATAATAGCGGATTTATAATACACTGGAGTATTACTTTAAGTAATACAATCCCGGTCCCAAAGAGTTGCACCAATAAGACCAGAGTCACTTCTGAAATATGCCGGAAACAGTATTACATTACAAATTTCAGAATATATGGAAAGATGTTTCGACACTTTCTGAACATACCCATCAGCAAGTCCAACACTTCCTCCGACAACAACAACCTGACAATCAAGCAGTAATTTTAAACTTACTATTAATTCAGCAATAGTACTGGCAGAACGCTCTGTCGAAAATTCTGCTTCCTTATATCCCTGTCTCGCTAATTCAAAAATATATTTGGTGCTATATCCTGCAAGTTTATTTTTTGCTGCCCCCATGATGGCCCGACCAGATGAAACCGCTTCAACGCATCCCCGACGACCACATCCACATTCTGTATCCGTTACTCCGGACAATATATGCCCAACATGTCCGGCTAATCCAGAAACACCTGTTAATAATTTTCTGTTAACTACAATTCCCCCTCCAACCCCCGTAGAAACGGTTATAAAAACCATATCACAAATTTCTTTTGGCAAAACTGTATATTCTGCCCATGCGGCTGCCTGGGCATCATTTATCACACTTCCATTTAAACCAGTTATATCTTCCATTATATTTTTCAGAGGATACTCTTTCAGCCCTCCAAGATTGTCTGGATTCAGAGCTGTCAATACTCCATTATTAATAATCCCTGTTGATGCTACTGCAAATCGCTCCGCTGTTCCCTTCATTTCAGAAACCAGTAGACGTAAAGCCCCTGTCATTTCGTCAGGACATCTTTCATGAGGTGTTGATATCTGTTTTTTCAGCAAAAATGAACCGTCATCAGATATCAACGCCGCTGAAATTTTCGTTCCTCCTATATCAACAGCCAGTGTTATCATTCATTTTCACCTATATAACAATCTTGCAATTATTCAGATTGTTTTCATTTTTTTGTTTCTGTCATGTTCTTCGAGCAGTCGCTCTGCAAGTTTTGATAATACATCCAGATTCTTTTCCTTTACCGGAGAAAAAGGACTTCTGCATACAGGAGTATTTATAATCCCCATATAGTAAAGAAGAGTTTTTATACCTGCTAGGACACCACTCTGAATAAGAGTGTCAATAACCTGGTTACAGGCCACCTGCATTTCCTTCGCCTTAATCACATCATTGTTTTTGACTGCTTCAAATATTTCAAGATAACGCCACCCCATTATATTATATGTACTACCGATTCCCCCATCTGCACCTGCAATTAACCCTGATGCAAATATTTCATCGTAACCATTATATAACACAAGCTCTGGATGATTCCTTTTGATTTGTTCCATCTGGAATAAATCACCGGATGTCTGTTTTAATGCACAAACCCTGGGTATTGTGACAAGCTCATTTATCTGATCTAAAGAAAAACGCACTCCGCTAAGAGCCGGTATATTATAAACTACCATCGGAAGTCCATCTGCAGAATCAATAATCTTCCTGTAATGGATACAATGCTCTTCAAATGAAAAAGGATAATAAAATGGAGTAACAGCAGATATAGCATGATATCCGTATTTTTTTGCAGCTTTTGCAAGTACCTCGCTTTCTGCCGTACTGATTCCGCCCACATGCGCTATAAGTGTCAGTCTTCCATCTGATTCATCGGCTACTGTTTCAAGAATTTTTTCTCGCTCTGCAACATTCTGAAGAAATGCTTCTCCAGTAGAGCCTCCAACATACAATCCCTTAATATTTTGTTCGATATTAAAACGGATCAGTTTTCGAAGACTCTCCATATCGATTTGCTGGGATTGGTCATAAGGAGTGGGTAATGCTGATATGACCCCTTTAAATTCACATTGCATTTTTAATCACCTTCACTTAACTGCATAATGGGATACCTAGTACACCATCAAGTACAAAGATTATCCAACAGAAAAGAAGCACAATGTGAAGATTATCAAAAAAAACCATCAGAAAGCTGTCATGCCGCTCAGTTAAGGATCGGTTGATCGATCCAGTGTCCAGTTACTATTCTCTGCGTAACCCTCTGCGACTATCTTGCCCCGGAACTGATTACCCACAGCCCTGAAGAGTCCGACACTGTCACGCTACGCAAACGGCGTCTTCCTCTGGAAATGATGGCCTGGTGAATTATCAGTATGGCCCATGAGCGTAAGGAACCTTCACCAGATTGTGAACCGGCTGGACACATGCTGCCAGGTAGTCGCCCCTTTGTCGCGCCGTGATCCATGCCCAGCAGCGGCCAGGAAGCGGGGCCGTACGCCACGTGTTCACGTAAACAGCGCAGCCCTGACATAACACCACGCTGTATCCGCTCTGGTGCAATATGAACCTGCTGACCATCGATGGCGTGTTCTAACTAACACAGGACACGCCAGAACACGACATAAAGCTTCACTCGCCAGATACATGGTAAGCGTAAACTGACCGCCGTATGTAGCCATTAAGCCAGTATTGGTAACGTAGG
>ERZ825137.2009-NODE-2009-length-24623-cov-19.111934_pt1 | contig 24623 bp, 21 predicted proteins | sample MGYA00519873_ERZ825137 | MGnify/ENA primary metagenome ERZ825137 (study PRJEB31778, sample SAMEA3449190) | human gut metagenome | biome: human gut; feature: human-associated habitat; material: faeces | place: United Kingdom | collected 2010/2012 ...
CTTTTTTAAGGGTTTGAAAAGTGAGTAATTATCTGAAATAGAGACGATAAAAAGAGAGTACAATGGACTACCTGTTCCTACATCGCGACAAGCGCACTTTTACTTCCGAAAGGCAGAAGAATCTGCTCTTCCGGTCTGCCCGGCTTTATTGGGAGCAGAAGTATGCGGACAACGAAGTGGTTCCGAAAAGAAAAGTTGATTGTGAGCTATATAAATATGTATTGTACTATTTGGAAGTTCGCCAGGTGTTTCTTGATCCGAAGCTCTCTTTGAAAAAACTGAGTGATATGATTGAGACGAACCAGACTTATCTGTCCAACGTGGTGAACCGCTACTTCGGTTGCCATCTGAAAGAGTTGGTGAACACATATCGGGTGGAATATGCCAAGGAACTGCTCCGTTCGGGCAAGTGTCTGCCGGAGGAGCTGCCTCAACGCTGCGGGTTCTTGTCGCGAAGTGCTTTTTATGCTGCTTTTAAAAAGGTGACGGGTGTTTCTCCCAAACGTTATATGAAATATGAAATGAGAGCACAGCACTCAGAATCAATAAATTATGTATAACCAATTTTAGTTTTTTAAATTTATAAATTTAAAGTTTTTCTATTATGAACAAAAAGTTTTTAAGTGCAATCCTGTTCGGAGCCTTAATGGTTTCGTCAACAGGAACATTCGTGTCTTGTAAAGACTATGATGACGACATCAAGGACTTGCAGGAGCAAATCGACAAGCAGAAGACTGACTTGAGCGATAAGGTCACTGCCATTGAATCTTCTATCGCCAGCCTGCAAACGGCTCAGACCGGCTTGGAAGCCAAAATAGCAGAAGTGAAAGATGCCGCTGAAAAGGCTGCTTTGGAAGCTCAGAAGGCTGCTATTGCTGCGGCTGCAGAAGAACTCGCCGGTGTAAAGGCAGAGTTGGAAGCTGCTATCACTAAATTGCAGACTGCAACCGATGAGGAAATTCAGGCTGTAAAAGGTGATATTACTGAAATCGAAGCTTCTATTGCTGAAGTAAACGGTAAAATCAATGCTTTGCAGGCATTTCAGACAACTACCGAAGAAACTTTAGCTGCTTTGGCTGAGGCTGATACTAAATTGGCAGGCACACTGACTGCATTGGATGCTGAAGTGAAAGCCAATAAGGTAGCTATCGGTAAAAATGAATCTGCTATCGATGCTCAGAAAAAGGCTTTGGAAGCCTATATCTTGTCAAACGATGAGGCTGTAGCTGCCAATAAGACTGCCATTGAAGGTATTTTGGTTACATTGGGCGAACAACAGGAAATCTTGGATGGCCTGAAAGCATTCGATGTGAAAGAAACTCAGGATGCTATTGCGACTATCGAATCTAAACTGGCAACTATGGCTACTGAACTGACAACCTTGTCTAATCAGATTTCAGCAATCAACTCCAACTTGGATTTGGTTTGGGCTGCTATTGCCAAAGGTGTAACTCACGTTTCTCTGTATGCTTCGGCTAACGGTGCTATCATTAATGGTGAAAACGTAACTCTTAAGAATGCTGATATTGAACTGCTTTCAGCCAAATCAATCGCTGACTGGACTTTCGGTGAAGGAATGCCGGGTGCTGTTAAATTCACTAAGGGTGAAAGAAGCAAACTGAGAGCTACCTTGGTTGTTCGCGTTTCTCCCGTTACTGCAACTTTAAATGCAGGAGACATTCACTTTATCAGTACTCAACTGGACGGTACTACTCCGGTAGACTTGGTTGAAAAAGGTTTGGTGAAAGTAACTGGTATAGAGCCTTATAAAGGTGAAGTGTTGTCACGTGCCGGTATTTCAGCAACAGGATTGTGGGCTGTAAACTTGGAAGTAGGAGATAACTATGATGAAACTGCTTATGACAAGGCAACAACCGTTGTTAAATCAGAAGAAGGATATGATTTTAGTGGAAAAGCCGATATGACTTTAGACACTAAAGAAAAGTCTATTTTATTTGCGGTGAAGGTTGCTGATACAGACAATGCTGCCAGAGCTGCAGTATCTGAATATGCTTTAGCGTTTACAAAAGACAATTCTGAAGCGAAGGCAAAACTTGATTTCAATGTATGGGCCGGAACTGATGGTTGGAAAGTTGAAAATCTGCACAACCGCTATGAACGTAGTGAAGAAGATGCTACTACTACTGCTCCTGCAGAATATAAGTGGGCAGGCATTCCTGCTGCCACTCCTATATATGAGGGTGCTTTGGCTAATGTAGCAAAAGACGATTCAGACAACCGCCAGTCTAAATGCTTGAATACAGCTGGAACAGCAGTTGCAAAACCTGTTGTATCTTCTACTGCAAATTCATTCAAAGTGAAATTGGCAGATGACATGTTGGCATCAGCTACTCACTTCTATGTGGTATTGGATAAAGAACGTGCTTTGTCTTCAGACGATTCTGAAATCAAGACTTGGACAAAACTTTATGAACCGAACATTACCGGTATCAATACTGTATATGATGTGAAGACTACAGGTGGTGAGGCAACAATCGGTTTCACTATCAATGATATCAATGACGTTATCGGTTTCCGTGTTTACGCTGTAAACTCTAACGGTACTTTGGTTGACCCGGATGGTCGTGCATTCTATGTACGCGTAGGTGCTGTTGCAGATGTAATCTCTGCTAAGACCACTATCATTGCAGATGCTAATGTCACTTACGATAAGAACTTATCTGATAAGGCTGATGTTGCAGCTGAAATGAAGGATAAGTATGCTGAGGCAAAAGGTACAATTGCTAGTGCAGAATTAGTAACTGATAAAGTCTATCGGTTGAGTGGCTCTTGGGCTGGTGAACCTTACAATAAAGATGCATTCCAGGTTCAATTTGAAATGCAAGATGGTTCTATTCAAGATATTACTTACTTTAATAGTAAAGATTTGAAGGAGTTGGCTAAGGTTAAGAGCATCTATACTACTCGTACAGAGGATATCGCTGAAACTGATTATGTTGACGACCAAGTTTATAACGGTACTATCAGCTTCAAGAATGATAAAGATGTAGCTATTGCCACTTTGAATGTTTCTATGACTAAGGTTGTTCCGACTACATTGCCTGCAGGTACTGCATGGAAGGAAAATCAATTGCAAGCTGATAAGAAGACATACTTCTGCTATGTTCTTCCTAATGCATTTACTCCTGTAACTGCTACTGTTGCTACAATGAAGACTAATGAAATGTTCAATGTTGATACTAAGATTAGCAATGCAAACAAATATACATTCTTCTTCACTACCAACGATCCGATTGTAAATAGAAAGGTTGAAGGTTTCGGTAATACTCTTTTGAGTCTTGAAAAATCTAAGGATGAATTTGCAATGATTGATGATGTAACTCCTTATGATGTAGTTGTTAAGTACAACTATGGTAAGGTTTCATCTAAGACTCCTGATCAGGATATTGTAATAGATAATGCAGCAGATGGCTGGAAGGCTGTTTATAGCAATATTTATGGCAAGTCTTATACATTCGATTGGGCAAGTGAAGCTTATAAAAAAGCAGCACAATCCATTAAATATGGTGTAGACTTCAAATATACGACTGGTACGACTACTGTACCTTTGGATAAAGTAATCAAAGGCAAGAGCTCTTATTACGCAATCTACGATGAATTGTTGGCTGATGCAGACGGCTTGAAGATTGTAAAAGAGAAATGCTCTTTCGTAACAGTTTCAACAGGAGAAGAATCTGAATACTTCGAGATTTATTGGAATAATAATGGTAAACCTGAATATTTGAAAGCTCTTAAGAAGGATTCTAATATTACCGACAATGTTCCTTCTATATTGAAGATTACAGTTCTGGATTGCTTCGGCAATGAACGCGTAATTGAAATGAACATGACAGTTGTTCCTAACGTTGCAAAATAATAGTTTTTAGAACAGGTTTTAAAAACTATTCCTAATAAAGCTTACCCTCATCGCAAGTAATTGTGGTGAGGGTAAATTTTTTAGGGTCTCTTTGCTGAAAAGACTTATGAAAAGCTTGTTTAATTTTTTTCTCAATAATCATCTTATAGTTGTCCATTTGGTCATTACGGTACCTGACACAAATGACATATAATTATGTGTAGGTTTATGTCACCGTATGTGAATACTACTAAGATTGTTTATAAGAATAATGAAGGTAATGTTCAGAAATTCACATTATGGATTCCGATGGAAATTACTTACTATTGGGGTACTTTGAAAGCTGTAGCCAAGTGTGATGTTGAATCAACAAAAGCAAACCAGTAATAGAACAGGTATTGAATTATTAGCAGTTGAATAGATGGAAGGTACGTTGTTGTTTCAGCGTACCTTTTATTATTGGTGGGCTAATCTTAATTGTATTGCAAATGAAAATGGATAAAATCGTTTTTGTTTTATTATTAGGTTGCTTGTCGTTTTAGTTTTTCCACTCAGGGATGTAATGAACTTAAATATAAGATTGAATTTGCAAAGATAGATGAAGAGAGAACTGATTCCGATAGAATGGATATTATTCTCTCTTCACTTTTATTTTTTAGAAAATAGACTCTTGTGTCTGTGTGGTCAGCAGCTCCAACGCCTTGATTCCCATAACCGAGTTTCCTTTCCGGTTTAATCTCGGGCTCCATACTGCTACCGAATAACGTAACGGATAAACAGCCGCTATGCCACCGCCCACACCACTTTTTCCGGGCAGACCCACAAGGTAAGAAAACTCTCCCGCTTCATCATAAAAGCCGCATGTCTGCATAATGGCATTAATACGCTTCACTTGCGACGCAGTAAGGTTGATATTCCCAAATGTGAATGGCTGTTTGTGGTTGGCAAAAGCTAGAAAAGCTTTGGATAAATCATAGCAACTCATTTCAACAGAACATTGGAGAAAATAGAAATGGAGAACGCGTTCGATGTCATTCTCTATATTATGATGATACTTCAGCAGATTGGCGATGGCTGCGTTCAGGTAACCTTTTTCACGTTCGGATACCGCTACTTCTTCATTGTAATTAATAGTATCGTTTCCACAAATATTACGGATAAAGTGGAGGAAATCTTCTTCGGGGTGTGACAGATGCTTTAAAAGTATATCTGCCAATACAATGGCACCGGCATTGATGAACGGATTGCGGGGAATTCCTTTTTCAACTTCTAACTGTACAAGGGAATTGAATGCAGTGCCCGATGGCTCTTTTCCCACTCTTTTCCATAGTTCGTCTCCCTCAAGGCTGAGGCATACGGCAAGTGAAAAGACTTTCGAAATACTCTGGATGGAGAAACGAGTGTCAGCTTGTCCCAGCATGAAAGTTTCTCCTTGAATGGTATTGATGCAAATGCCAAACTGATCCGGGTCTACTTTTGCCAATGCAGGAATATAGTCAGCCTGTTTGCCGATGCCGGCAAAAGGCTGTATCTCCTGATAAATATTTTCGAGTATCTGCTGATAATTCATGGTACAGATATTTTATATTTCAATATAATCGCCGTTCAGCTTAATCAGTTCAATCAGTTTCTCTACCGCCTGCTCTTCGGGGATATTTTTTTCGATGCATTCTTTTTTCTTATAAAGGCTGATTTTACCTCGTCCGGCTCCTACATAACCGTAATCGGCATCCGCCATTTCGCCCGGTCCGTTGACGATACAGCCCATGATGCCTATCTTTAAGCCTTTTAAATGAGAGGTGGCGGCTTTGATTCGGGCAATAGTCGATTCCAAGTCATATAAGGTGCGACCGCAACCGGGGCATGAGATATATTCTGTCTTGCTGGTGCGGATACGTCCGGCTTGCAGGATACCGAAAGCGGTAGTATCTATTACGGTGTGTGGCAGTGAGCCTTGATTATAAATGAAGATACCGTCACAGAAACCATCAAAAATCAATGCACCCATATCGGCGGCTGCCTTAATCTGTAAGTTCTCCGCTTCTTCTTCCTGATAGTATTGGAAGAATACAACAGGATTTTCCAGTCCTTCCGTCATCAGTTCATGCACCATGGCGCGGTATTCACCTAACCGGTTGGGGTGATTGCTTTGTGCAATGATAACCACTTCCGGGTGTAACTTGAGTGCGGCAATCACTTCTTCATTCATTGCCATATAAGGTAGGAACAGGAATTTTAACTCAGCCTGAGTATGATGTAGTTCTATCATTTGCTGATAGTTGAATGCAGGATACACATTCTTCTCTTCAGGGTTCCAGGCATCGGCATCTACCAGATAAGCTGTTTCCTTATTACGTAATTCAGGAACTGTTTGTCCACAATAAATGTAATCGGGCTTGAATTGTGGATTGACTTCGTTCTCTCCTTCCAAACGTTCGGCAATTACTACCGGAAGATTATCTCCGCCAATGTTGCGCACAGCTTTTGTTTTACGGCGTGAAGGGGAGAGATAATTGAATTCCGGCGATTCTTTTCCGGGAATGAAAGGGTGGTTTTCACGTGCCAGTATATAGTCGACCAGTTTACGAGCTACCGGAATTTCTGCTTCCGGGGCTTCGCTCAATGATACGCGGATGGTATCTCCCAAACCATCGGATAACAATGCACCGATGCCTAAAGCTGACTTGATACGTCCGTCTTCACCGTCGCCGGCTTCGGTTACACCCAGATGAAGTGGGAATGCCATGCCTTCTTTTTCCATTTCCGCTACCAGCAGACGAACAGTTTTTACCATGACAACCGTGTTGGAAGCCTTGATGGAAATTACGACATCGGTGAAATGTTCTTCTACGCAGATGCGGAGAAATTCCATGCACGATTCTACCATGCCTTCGGGGGTATCGCCATAACGTGACATGATGCGGTCTGACAGAGAACCGTGATTCACACCAATACGGATGGCGGTATGGTTCTCCTTACAAATATTCAGAAAAGGAACGAAGCGGGTACGTATCTTTTCTATTTCTTGCGCGTACTCTTCATCGGTGTATTCCAACTTCTTGAAAGTGCGTCCCGGGTCTACATAGTTGCCCGGATTGATACGTACCTTTTCTGCGTATTGTGCCGCTACATCGGCTACTTTGGGGTTAAAATGCACATCGGCTACCAAGGGGGTGTCATAGCCTTGTGAACGTAATCCGATATTTATATTTTTCAGGTTTTCGGCTTCGCGTACACCCTGTGTGGTGAGACGCACGTATTCACCGCCTGCATCGATAATCCGTTTGGCTTGTTCTATGCAAGCGTCGGTATCCATTGTTATGGTATTGGTCATACTTTGGATGCGGATGGGATTAGCACCGCCCATCGGAGTGGCTCCAATGTTTACTTCAGAGGCTTCCCGGCGTGAATAGTTGAATAAATCGGTCATGGTTAATTCCTTATCTTTAAAGAGGTTGTAAATGTTCGTTTTAAATTTTCGGGCAGAAAATATTCTTTCCTTCTAATCAGGATAGGATATTTTCTGCCCGTGTTTTTTATAGCGCAGCTTTTCAGCGATGCTTATGTAAAGAATCAATTCGTCTTATATTCGAACTTTACTTCTTTCAATTCTTCATTGGCTTTCACTATTTTCTTTTTCAAGCCGGTTTTGTAATCTGCAAATTTAGCTGCGAGCTCTGTATCACTCAAAGCCAACATCTGTACGGCCAGAATAGCGGCATTCATTGCACCGTTGATGGCAACTGTTGCAACCGGAATTCCGGGAGGCATCTGGATGATGGAATAGAGTGCGTCCACACCGTCGAGAACAGACCCTTTCACGGGGACGCCAATGACTGGCAGTGTAGTGTTGGCGGCAATTACACCGGGCAATGCTGCGGCCATGCCTGCTGCAGCAATGATGACTTTAATGCCACGACCGGCAGCGTTCTTGGCAAACTCTTCCACTGCTTCGGGTGTACGGTGTGCCGATAGAGCGTTCATCTCGAAAGGTACGTGCATCTCATCCAGTAGCTTGGCAGCCTTTTCCATGACAGGAAGGTCGGAGGTGCTGCCCATGATAATACTTACAATAGGTTCCATTGAATATTTCTTCTGTATTTTATTCGTTTACTAAAGCTTTGTAGGCTTCGGCATCCATCAAATCATTGATGTCATTTGCATCGTTAGGTTTGATTTTAACCAGCCAACCTTTGCCATAGGGATCTTGGTTGACCAGCTCGGGGTTGTCAGCCAATGCTTCGTTTTGTTCTAAAACTTCTCCTGCAACCGGAAGGAACAGGTCTGATATAGTCTTTACTACTTCGATAGTACCGAAAACTTCTCCTTTTTCCAAAGTCTCGCCTTCGGTAGTGATGTCTACGAAAACGATGTCGCCCAATTGTTCTTGTGCATAATCGCTAATGCCTACGTATGCGATATCACCTTCTACGCGTATCCATTCGTGTTCCTCGGTATACTTTACATTGTTTGGGAAATTCATAATGCTTTTAATTTATAAGGTTAATACTAAAATTTTTTTTCAAATAAACAAAATTCCTATGACACCGCAAAACAATCCGACAATAAATCCTGCCAGAACTTCTAATAATGTGTGTTGCTTTACGATGATGCGTGCTGTCCCCAGCATTCCTGATAGCAAAATGAAAAAGCAAAGCCATGATACAGGATTGAAATTGAAGATCAGGCTGTATGACAACAGACCGCCTACCATCATGCCGCTACTGGCAACATGGGTGCTGATTTTCCATTTGAAGTTTATCACAATGCAGATGACCATGCAGATGAGTGTGGCTACAATGATGCCCGACATATAGCGTGGCAAATGAATCTTGTACATCGTAAGCAGGCAGGCTACATAGCTGACAATGGTTAGGGCGTATGGGACGAATCGTTTTTCACGATGACCCAGTTCATGGATACCCCAGCCGTTTATTTTCTGAAAAAGATAAATGGCAAGCATCGGCATCAAGATGGTAAAGCAATACACGATACCCAACACCACCAACTTATATTGGAGGGGCATGATGCGTAAATAGGTGAAAAAGAATAATAAGAAAAAGGCAAGAAATGGAACCATAAAAGGTGTGAATATGCCTGATATGATGCGTGAACCTATTTCTAACGGGTCACTTTTTCCAATCTCTTTTAAAGAACCGGTGGTTTCGTTTGCTTCCATATTTTTATCTTCTTAATCGTGCAACAGGAATATTTAACTGCTGGCGATATTTGGCCACGGTGCGGCGTGCAATGGGGTATCCCTTGGCTTTCAGTATTTCGGCCAGTTCGTCGTCAGTATAGGGTTTTTCTTTGTCTTCGTTGTCTACACATTCCTTTAGTATGCGTTTTATTTCGCGAACGGATAATTCTTCACCATCTTCGGTGGTGTAGCCGTCACTGAAGAAGAACTTCAACGAATATATGCCGTAGTTTGTTTGCACATATTTGCTGTTGCTGACGCGTGAGATGGTAGAGATATCCAGTTTGGCGCGTTCTGCCACATCTTTTAATATCATCGGTTTCAATAGTGACTCGTCTCCTTCAAGGAAAAACGGACGCTGGATGTCGATGATAGTCTGCATGGTGGTGAGTAAAGTGTGTTGTCGTTGTTTTACGGCATTGATAAAACCTTGTGCGGCATCTACTTTCTGTTTTAAAAACATCAGAGCGTCTTTTGATTCTTTACTTTGATTTTCTTTGTTACGTGTATGTTCGTCCAGTAGTTCGGTAAACTCACGGCTGAGGCGCAGTTCGGGAACATTGCGGTTGTTCAGATTGAGGGTGATGGTACCGTCATCGAATGTTTCTACAATAAAATCGGGGATAATCTGCTGGAAATTACGCCCCATGGCTTCGCCCAATGAACTTCCCGGACGCGGGTTTAATTTGGTAAGTTCGGCCAATGCTTCGTTATATTGCTCTTCGGTGATGCCCAGTTTCTGAATTATTTTATCTTTGTTTTTACGGGTGAACTCATCGCAGCATTTTCCGATAATATCCAGTTCTATCTGTTTTAGTGGGGAATCTGCTTTACGGTTGATCTGAATGAGCAGACACTCTTGAAGGTTGCGTGCACCGATGCCGGCCGGGTCGAAATCCTGAATGATTTCGAGTATTTTGTTCAGTTCGTTCTCTGTGGTATAGATTCCACGATAAATGGCAAGCTCGTCCATGACGGATTCTATGCTTTTACGCAGGAGTCCGTCATCATCCAACGATCCGATCAGGTATTCGGCTATTTCGCGCTGTTCGTCAGTCAGGTCTTGCATGGCAAGCTGCTCTTTCAATATTTCGTAGAAGGAAACAGCATCCGAGAAAGGTATCTCTTCGGCTACTCCTTCGCGGCTGCGGTTGTGTTCCTGCAATTTATAGTCGGGGATGTCATCCTCGGTACGATAATCTCCCAGTGAAATGTCATCGTTGGGTTCCGAGTTATCGTTATTATCTTCATTTCCTTCAAAGTCAGTACTCTCTTCCCCGTTTTCGGGCGTTTCTCTTCCTTCCTCCAAGGCCGGATTGTCCAGTATCTCAGAATGAATACGTTCTTCCAGCTCCACGGTAGGCAATTCCAACAACTTCACAACAAGGATTTGTTGTGGTGACAGTGTCTGTACTTGTTGTTGGGCTTGTGTTTGTACTTGACGTGAGCCTTGTGCCATAATCTCTTTACTATTTTTGGGGGCAAAAGTAGCGATTTGTATCGTAATAATCTTCCTTTTTGCCGGGATAATTTTAGGGGTTCATCCTAATATTATTAATAATTGAAGCTGCTTCCGCCCAGAAATTCTCTTAATAAGGAGGTTGGAGGCAATTCTTTATCTTGCACAGATACGAAATATTCGAGGAACTTACGGAGGCGGTAGGCTTCCGAGTATTCCGGTCGGTTATTGGGCACTTTCCGCAGAATAGGTTCCAGATAATCTTTTAAAACAGCAAGCTCGAACAATAATGCAGAGTTGAACATGGCATCTGCATTTTCCTGATAAGGGAAAATCCATTTGTCTTCTCCGGCACGTACGCTGGGCCAACGGCTGATGGTGTCTTCTGCCGAATATCCACGATATTTGTAGTCACGGACAATGCGGCGCAACAGCCGGTTGTCGGTAGTAGGGATATAGTTATGGTTGTCCAATAAGATGGTTGTCAGGGCCGATACATATATTTTATATTTATTTTCAGCCGGGATATGCGGAGTCAGTTCAGGGTTCAGTGCGTGGATACCTTCCAAAATCAGTATCATATTATCATCTATCTTCAGATAGTCTCCTTTGAACTCACGTTGACCGGTGGAGAAATTAAAACGGGGCAGTTCGACTTGCTCTCCACGAAGCAAAGCCTCCAGTTGTTGATTAAAAAACTTCAAGTCCAAGGCATAGAGGGATTCATAGTCATAGTTGCCGCTCTCATCTTTAGGGGTATCTTCTCTATTTACGAAATAGTCATCCAACGAAATAGGATAAGGTCTCAGGCCATTGGCCATAAGCTGGATGCTGAGTCGTTTGCTGAATGTCGTTTTTCCTGATGAGGAGGGACCGGATATCAGAATCAGTTTGACTCCCCGGCCGTTTTTCCCACGATTATAGATTTCATCGGCGATGTTTGAAATCTTTTTTTCCTGCAAGGCTTCGGATACGTTGATTAAGTCGGTAGCATGACCATTGTTGCAGACTACATTGAAGTCGCCCACAGTGCCTATGCCTAAAATCTGATTCCAGCGACGGTGTTCCTTAAATACATCCAACATCTTTTCTTGTTTTACAACTTCCTCCAGTTTGTCGGGGTTTTGTCGGTTGGGAACACGAAGTAACAGTCCGTCATAGTATTTCACTATATCGAACAAGCGGATGTATCCGGTGCTGGGCAGCAGGCTGCCATAATAATAGTCTATAGTGTCTCCTAACGTATAATAAAAGGAGTAAAGATTGCCCGAAGTTTCCAGCAGTTTTACTTTATCCATCATTCCTTTTTTGCGGAACAACTCTACCACTTCGGTGGTTTGACATTCAAATCGATGGAAGGGAATATTTTCTTCAATGATTTCCTGCATGCGTTTCTTGATGCGCTGTACATCGTCCAACCCTATTTCTCTGCCGATGTGTAAATCACAATAGTATCCTTTAGAGACGGGATGCTCCAGCACGATGCTTCCATCGGGATAAAGATCTTCGACAGCTTTGCACAGCACAAAGCATAACGAGCGGACATAAGTACGCATGCCCGAGGAACTTAATATATTCAGGAATTCTACATCTTTATTATTATAGGCTCTGTAGTTGAGTCCTTCTACCTTATTATTAACCTTGGCACTGACAGGTCCGTAGGGGATATCTAAATTAAAACCATTATAAATATCCAAAAGTGAGCTTCCAATTGGGAAACTTTTAATAATATTGTTATTTTTGCAACATATTTGTAACATAATCGTAATGTTTATTACTAACGTAGTGAAATCGGCTGTTAATTTACCGAATAAAAGGGAGATAAGCCAATTCCTACCAAATTAATTGATGATGGAATATTCTTTTTATGATTTCTTAAAGCTGCTGGGTTCACTGGCGCTATTCCTTTACGGAATGAAAATCATGAGTGAGGGCCTGCAAAAGTTTGCAGGTGACAGGCTTCGTAAAATTCTCACGGCGATGACCACCAACCGGGTAACCGGAGTTCTAACAGGCGTGCTGATTACAGCATTAATCCAATCTTCTTCTGCCACTACCGTCATGGTAGTCAGCTTTGTGAATGCAGGGCTGCTGACATTATCCCAGTCCATTGGAGTAATTATGGGAGCCAATATCGGTACTACCGTAACTGCATGGATTATATCAGCGTTGGGCTTTAAGGTAGATATCGCTGCAATGGCTCTCCCACTTTTAGCTGTTGGTGTGCCATTGTTATTTTCTGGAAAGAGTAACCGTAAATCCATAGGGGAGTTTATTTTCGGTTTCTCTTTTTTGTTTATGGGTCTTTCTTTACTCAAAACAAATGCACCGGACTTGAGTAAAAACCCGGAGATGTTGTCTTTTGTGCAGAATTATACAGACATGGGCTTTGGCTCTGTGATGCTGTTTGTATTGATAGGTACAATATTGACGATGATTGTGCAGGCATCGGCTGCAACAATGGCTATTACCCTGATTATGTGTGCCAATGGTTGGATTAGTTTTGAACTTGGTGCTGCTTTGGTATTAGGTGAGAATATTGGTACTACCATTACAGCTAATCTGGCTGCATTGACTGCAAATACGCAGGCCAGGAGGGCTGCCTTAGCTCACTTGGTATTTAATGTTTTCGGTGTTATCTGGGTGTTATGCCTGTTTAAGCCGTTCACAATGGGGGTGTCATGGTTTGTAGAAGATATAATGAAGACGCCGGATCCTGCTGTGGCTGTTTCTTTTAAATTATCGGCTTTTCATACGACATTTAATATATGCAATGTGTTGATTCTTATTTGGTTTGTGAAGTTGATAGAGAAAACCGTTTGCAAGATTATCCCTCAAAGAGAGCAGGATGAGGAATATCGTTTGCGTTTTATTACAGGCGGTATGCTTTCTACGGCAGAGCTTTCTATATTACAGGCGCGAAAAGAAATCAATCTGTTTGCCGAACGCACTCACCGTATGTTTGGTATGGTGCGCGATTTGTTGCATACAACGAATGAGAATGATTTCAATAAGCTGTTCAGCCGTGTAGAGAAGTATGAGAATATCAGTGATAGTATGGAGGTGGAGATAGCCAATTATCTGAATCAGGTTTCGGAAGGACGTTTGAGTTCTGAAAGTAAGCTTCAGATTCGTTCGATGCTTCGTGAGGTGACAGAAATAGAAAGTATAGGTGACAGTTGCTATAACTTGGCCCGTACCATCAACCGCAAGCATCGCAGTGAAATGGATTTTACACAGAAACAGTATGATCATATCGAACAGATGTTTAAGCTGACAGATGATGCATTGAGCCAAATGATTGCGTTGGTAGAAGATGAACATCATACTATTGATGTGAATAAGTCTTTCAATATCGAACACGAAATCAATAACTATCGCAATCAGTTAAAGAACCAGAATGTGCTGGATGTGAACAATAAGGAATATGATTATCAGATGGGAGTACACTATATGGATATTATTACCGAATGTGAAAAGTTGGGTGATTATGTAGTTAATGTAGTGGAAGCCGGCAGTAATGTGAAAGAAAAGAAAGCATAAGCCCGGATTCACACTCGTGATAGAATAGGTTGGATATAAAGTACACGGCAGACAAAATCGAGAGTTATATACTAAAAGTGAGATAATGTCTATATTTATTTTTCTGAAACTGATAGGGTCGCTGGCGCTTCTTATGTATGGCATGAAGACCATGAGTGAAGCTCTGCAGAAACTGACAGGTGGGCAACTTCGCCATTTTCTTGGAGCAATGACGACCAATCGGTTTACAGGACTGCTGACCGGGGCGTTTGTAACGGCTTCCGTACAGTCTTCTACTGCTACTACGGTGATGACCGTTAGTTTTGTTAATGCCGGATTACTGACATTGGCTCAAGCTATATCTGTCATTATGGGAGCTAATATTGGTACAACGGTGACTGCATGGATTATGTCAGTGTTCGGTTTTCAGATAGACATGAATAACCTCATTTTCCCTCTTTTTGCTTTAGCCGTTCCTCTTATTTTTTCTAATAAAAGCCAGAAAAAGTCTTTTGGAGAATTTATATTTGGCTTTGCATTTATGTTCTTGGGATTGACGACATTGCGTGAAAATGCTATGCACATGGATTTGGAACATAATGCGGCAATCCTTGGTTTCATTACTTCTTGCAAAGAGTGGGGATTTTTGTCTATCCTGTTGTTCCTTTTGATTGGCAGTATCATAACTATGTGTGCCCAATCATCGGCGGCAGTAATGGCTATTACTTTGATTCTTTGTTCGAGTGGTGTGCTTGACTTGTATTTGGGTATAGCCTTGGTAATGGGTGAGAATATCGGTACGACCGTAACCTCGAATATTGCTGCATTGACAGCAAATGCTCAGGCGAGGCGTGCAGCATTGGCACACTTTATCTTTAACACGTTTGGTGTGATATGGATATTGTGTATCTTCCATCTGTTTGTCAATATGGTAAGTGATATGGTTGAACATCTTTTTCCCGGGGGGAATCCTGAGGTGGCTATTACTTATAAGCTTTCTGCCTTTCATACAGCATTCAATATTTGTAATGTGCTGATTCTTATTTGGTTTATTAAACCGATAGAGAAGATAGTGTGTTGGGTAATCAAACCTAAAGAAGATGAAGAAGAATTCCGACTGCGCTTTATTACCGGTGGACTGTTGTCGACGGCCGAACTTTCTATTGTTCAGGCTCGTAAAGAGATCAATTTATTTGCTGAACGTACCCGCCGTATGTTTGGTATGGTACGTGACTTGCTTCATACATCGAATGAAAATGATTTCAATAAGCTTTTCAGCCGCATTGAAAAGTATGAGAATATTAGTGATAATATGGAATTGGAGATTGCCAATTATTTGAATCAGGTGTCTGAAGGTCGCTTGAGTTCTGAAAGCAAGTTGAAGATTCGTGCCATGTTGCGTGAGGTGACGGAGATAGAAAGTATTGGCGACAGTTGCTATAACCTTGCGCGTACCATTAACCATAAATATCGGGGTAATGAAGACTTTACCGAGAAACAGTATAGCCATATTCATCAGATGTTCCAACTGACTGATGATGCTTTGAATCAAATGGTGTCTTTGGTGGAGGATGAGGGGCATCAAGTGGATGTGAATAAATCTTTTAATCTTGAGAATGAGATAAACAACTATCGTAGCCAGCTGAAGAATCAGAATGTGCTGGATGTGAACAATAAGGAGTATGATTATCAGATGGGTGTGCACTATATGGATCTTATCGGTGAATGTGAAAAGCTGGGTGACTATATAGTTAATGTAGTTGAGGCACGGACAGATATGAAAGAGAAGAAATAGTGCTGTTCTTTTTATATCTCATTGTAGTGATATAAAAAGCGTGAGTATCTGTACGAACTCACGCTTTTTTATGGAATTATTTTTGGTTGATTACTTTTCGATATCAATCAATTCAACTTCGAAAATCAAAGCAGAGAAAGGTTTGATTTGGCCGGTACCATGTAAACCGTAAGCCAGTTCTTGCGGAATATAAAGTTCCCATTTTGAACCGACCGGCATCATAGTCAAGGCTTCTGTCCATCCTTTGATCACTTGGTTAGCACGAGTAGTGTAGGGTTCCTTGCGGTCGTATGAACTATCGAACTGAGTTCCGTCAATCAAAGTACCTTTATAGTTTACTTTTACAGTTGAAGAATCGGTAGGGATGGCACCTTTACCTTCTTTGATAACTTTGTATTGAAGACCGCTGGGAGTAGTTTTTACACCTTCTTTTTTTGCATTTTCAGCCAAGAATTTTTCTCCTGCGGCTTTGTTGTCTGCATATTTGGCTTCCGTAGCTTTTGCCTGAATAGCTTCTGCTTTAGTCTGAACAAACATGTTGGCTTCTTCTACAGGCATAACGTTCTGCTTTTTCAGAGTTGCGACAAAACCTGCCAGGAAATTTGCTTTATCCAAGCTTTGAGTAGAATCGTTGCCAAATAAGCGTTGGCTCATCATGTCAAACATACGTCCGCCTACTTGCTGTCCGACTTGCAGACCTACCATATATGCAACGTCTTTGGGACTTGTTTTGTTGGCTCCGTCTGTAAGACCTTTAAGGAATTCTGCCATGTAAGTACTGTCAACGCCTTGTTGTTGAAGATACATATCCAATCCCTGTGTATTAGCAACACCCATCATATAAGAAAGTGAGTCTACATCATTCTTCATGTTTGCTTTTGGTGCCTGAGCTGTACAAGATGCTAAGCTGGCAGCGGCAGCGATAGCTACAAAAAAACTAATTTTTTTCATTTGCCTTAAATACTTTAATATTATAATACTTCAATTAATTCTACATCGAAAATCAATGTGCTGTGAGGAGGAATCATTTCGCCGGCTTGCTGTGCGCCATAGGCCAATTCCGAGGGAATGAATAATCTCCATTTAGAGCCTTCCGTCATTAGTTGCAAGGCTTCTACCCATCCTTTAATCACTTGATTAACACCGAATACAGCCGGTTCACCGCGTTTGATAGAACTATCGAACAATGTTCCGTCAATCAATGTACCTTCGTAATGACATTTCACACGGTCGGTAGCCCCCGGCTTTTTACCATTACCTTCTTTGATGATTTCATATTGCAAGCCGCTGGGGAGTGTTACTACTTCAGGTCTTTTAGCATTTTCTTCCAGGAAAGATTTGCCCTTTTCAATATTTGCTGCATTCATTTTAGCTTCCAGTTCTTCGAAATATTTGTTCACGATTTCGCGCGCTTCATTATGACTGATAGCTGTCTCTTTTCCATCTAATACGTCTTTAATTGCCTGAGCAAAGTCATTCACATTGATACCTTGAGCACCCATGCTCAGCAAATTTTGGCCGATTCCCAGGCCGATAGCGTAACTAAATTTATCCATAACTGTTTATTTTATAAGATGTTTTTCTACAAAACGCACAAAGGTAGGTCTTTTATTTGAATGATTATGATTTTAACAATTTAATTTTTCTTATTTTTGTGTGTCTAGTTTAAAGAGGAGGCTAAAAATGAAGAATTTAGTGATTCTGACCGGTGCCGGAATGAGTGCCGAGAGTGGTATTAGTACCTTTCGTGATGCGGGAGGACTATGGGATCAATATCCTGTGGAGCAGGTGACTACTCCCGAAGGGTATGTTGCGAATCCTCAGTTGGTGATTCAGTTTTACAATGAGCGTCGTAAACAGTTGTTGCAGGTTAAGCCGAACCGGGGACATGAACTGGTAGCTGAACTGGAGAAGTATTTTAATGTAACTGTTATTACTCAAAATGTTGATAATCTACATGAACGGGCCGGTAGCAGTCATGTGATTCATTTGCATGGCGAGTTAACGAAAGTTACTTCTACTTTGCAACCCAATAATCCTAACTATATAAAAGAATTGAAGCCGGAAGAATTTGAGGTAAAGATAGGAGACCTTGCTACTGACGGCTCGCAATTTCGTCCTTTTATAGTGTGGTTCGGGGAGTCTGTACCCATGATTGAAAAGGCGATTGAGTATGTCGAAACGGCTGATGTTTTCTTGATTATAGGGACTTCTTTAAATGTATATCCGGCAGCCGGATTGTTAAATTATGTGCCCCGTGATGTCCCTGTCTATTTAATAGATCCCAAAGAAGTGCCTATAGCTTCGGATCGAAAAGTGTATGCCATACGCAAAGGCGCTTCGGACGGTATGGAGGAATTGAAAAAAATATTGGTGAGATAGCTTGTACATGAACAAATTCATAGTATATTTGTTATGTATTTATTAAAAGAACATTTGAAACATAAAACTGAAACAATTATGAAAAAGTACGTTTGCGTAGTATGTGGTTGGGTATACGACCCAGAAGTAGGAGATCCGGAAGGTGGAATCGCTCCGGGAACAGCATTTGAAGATATTCCAGATGATTGGGTTTGCCCTCTTTGTGGAGTAGGTAAAGATGATTTTGAAGTTCAGGAAGATTAATTCCGGTTCATAAGCAGCATATCAATTAAGTGGAAGAATTCCGCAGGATAATCAGATGGCGCAGCTAATTATTGGTTGCGCTTTTTTATTGTTGTCCTTACATGATTGTGATAAAAAGAAAAGCGCAACCTATATTTCAGATTGCGCTTTATATAAGAGTTGAATAGTTTTATTTTTTTTCTTGTCTTTCAGGACGAGGCAGCAATACTTTGCGAGAAAGTTTGAATTTGCCTGTTTTCGGGTCAATATCAAGTAATTTGACTTCGATTTCGTCACCTTCTTTCAAACCGGCTTCTTCGATCGTTTCGAGACGTTTCCAGTCTATTTCGGAAATGTGCAACAGACCGTCTTTGCCGGGCAGGAATTCAACAAAAGCACCGTAAGGCATGATAGAACGAATTTTGCCTACGTATACTTCGCCAACTTCAGGAACAGCAACGATACCTTTAATGATACGCATAGCGTCATCAATACATTTCTTGTTAGTTCCGGCAATTTCAATACGACCTACACCGTCTACTTCTTCGATAGTGATAGTTGCACCGGTTTCTTCCTGCATACCTTGAATAATCTTTCCGCCCGGACCGATAATGGCTCCAATGAATTCTTTAGGAATAGTCATTGTTTCAATGCGAGGAGCATGGGGCTTCAGTTCAGCACGAGGTTCAGCAATGCATTCAGTAATCTTATCAAGAATGTGCATACGTCCTTCTTTGGCTTGATTCAATGCTTTTTCCAGGATGTCGTATGATAAACCATCGACCTTGATATCCATCTGTGTAGCAGTAATACCGTCACGGGTACCGGTAACCTTGAAGTCCATATCTCCCAAGTGGTCTTCGTCACCAAGAATATCAGACAATACAGCATATTTTTCTTCACCGGCATTCTTGATCAATCCCATTGCAATACCTGAAACGGGCTTCTTCATTGGTACACCTGCATCCATTAATGCCAAAGTTCCGGCACATACAGTAGCCATTGAAGATGAACCGTTTGATTCAAGAATATCAGAAACTACACGTACAGAGTATGGATAGTTAGCCGGTACTTGTCCTTTTAATGCACGCCATGCCAAGTGACCGTGACCAATTTCACGACGGCCTACACCACGTTGAGCTTTAGCTTCACCGGTTGAGAAAGGAGGGAAGTTGTAGTGTAACAGGAAGCGTTCTTTATGCTGATCCAATACATCGTCTACCATTTTTTCATCCAGTTTTGTTCCTAATGTAACAGAACTCAAAGACTGAGTTTCACCACGAGTAAAAATAGCAGAACCATGAGGACCGGGCAGATAGCCTACTTCACACCAGATGGGACGGATTTCTGTGGTCTGACGTCCGTCAAGACGCTTACCTTCGTCGAGAATGCAACGACGCATTGCCTCTTTTTCTACATCGTGATAATAGCGGTCGATTAACGGAGCTTTTTCTTCCAGTTCTTCTTCTGTATACTGAGCCTTGAATTCTTCGCGGATAGCATCGAATGCATCTTGGCGTTCGTGCTTATTTCTGTTTCCGGATGCAGCAATAGCGTATGCCTTTTCGTAGCAAGCGTCATGGACAGCTTTGCGGAGTTCTTCATCGTTCTCTTCGTGGCAATATTCACGTTTAACAGTAGAACCCACTTCTTCCATCAATTCCATTTGAGCTTTACAGTGGATTTTGATTGCATCGTGAGCGGCTTTCATGGCAGCCAGCAAATCCTGTTCGCTTACTTCATCCATTTCACCTTCTACCATCATGATGTTGTCGTATGTAGCAGCAACCATTAGATCCATGTCGGCTTTTTCCAGTTGCTCAAAAGTCGGGTCAATAACAAACTGACCATTGATACGTGCTACACGTACTTCTGAAATCGGACCTCCGAATGGAATGTCAGAAACAGCTAATGCAGCTGAAGCGGCCAGTCCTGCCAATGCATCCGGCATATCTACTCCGTCTGCTGAGAACAAGATAATGTTTACGTATACCTCTGCGTGAAAGTTATCGGGAAATAAAGGACGCAAGGCGCGGTCTACTAAACGGCAAGTCAGAATTTCATAATCCGAAGCTTTGCCTTCTCTTTTGGTAAAACCACCGGGAAAACGTCCGAATGCTGAATATTTTTCTTTGTACTCTACCTGAAGGGGCATAAAATCTGTACCGGGAACTGCATCTTTTGCTGCACAAACAGTAGCTAGCAACATGGTGTTACCCATGCGGAGCATTACAGAACCGTCTGCCTGTTTTGCCAGCTTTCCCGTTTCGAGCGTAATGGTTCTACCATCGGGAAGCTCGATTGTCTTAACAATTGGATTAATCATAAAAAATGTTTTAATATAATTTTCGTCTAAAATTCGTGCAAAGATAGGTATTTATTCTTCTAATTGGGTGAAAATGAGCCAAAAAGTTACACAGATTACCGTTTTTTTTATTTTAATGCGTAAGAAGCTGGATAAATGCTTTGACAAACCGTGAAAAGACGTATCTTTGCAGCAGAAATTTATTAGAAAACACACATTATATTAATTTTAGCGATGAAAAAGAATGTATATTTTTTGCTCGCACTTCTGTTGATGGTACTGAGCGCTTGCGATAATGAACCGAAATTTAAAGTCTCAGGTGAGATTAGCGGTGCCGATAATAAGACTTTGTATTTTGAAGCGTCGGGACTGGATGGTATTGTGGCACTCGATTCTGCGAAACTGGGAAGTAACGGAGTTTTCAGTTTTAGTGGAAAGCGTCCCGAGTCACCGGAATTCTATCGTTTGCGTCTGGATAATAAGGTGATTAACTTCTCGGTTGACTCTATTGAGACATTGACCGTAAAGGCCGGAGCTAATGACTTTGCAACAGGGTATTCTATTGAAGGATCGGAAAATAATACGAAAATAAAAGAATTGGTATTATTGTTGGCTGATTTGCAAAAACGGGTGGATCAACTGGCGCATAACCGTAACATTCCGGCCGGGGTTGCTCAAGACAGTTTGGTGTCAATGGTCAATAACTATAAGAATAAAGTGAAACGTGAATATATTTTTGCGGCTCCTAATATGACTTATGCATATTTTGCTTTGTTCCAAGCTTTGAATGGGTATATGCTTTTTGATCCGTTGACCAATAAAGATGATGTTAAATGTTTTGCAGCTGTGGCAACCAGTCTGAATAATACTTATCCGCATGCAGACCGTTCTCGCAACCTTTATAATATGGTTATTAAAGGTATGAAGAATACACGGACTCCGCGGCAGACAGAACTGGATATTCCGCAGGACAAGATAAAAGAGGCTACCATCATTGATATTGAGTTGAAAGATATCAAGGGAAATGTACGTCGTTTGACGGATTTGAAAGGCAAGGTGATATTGATTGACTTTACGGTTTATAATAATGCTATGTCGGCTGCTCATAATTTGGCTTTGCGCGAGTTATATAATAAGTATGCATCTCAAGGACTGGAAATCTACCAGATTTCGTTGGATGCCGATGAACATTTCTGGAAGACGTCTTCCGATAATTTGCCGTGGATTTGTGTGCGTGACGCTAATGGAGCATATTCTCAGTATGTTACATTATATAGTGTGACTAACTTGCCTGCTGTGTTCTTGGTGAACCGTGCTAACGAATTAAGTGCACGTGGTGAAACAATTACTAATTTGGAAGAATCTATCAAAAAACTCTTGTAAAAACATAATAATGAGTCGGATTTGTTTAAACATGTTACATAGCATGGTTTTATACTTGACTCGTATTGTTTAAAAAACTATCTTTGCAGAACTTAAAATAATAGAGAGGGTTCCGACATATTCAGTGTCGGAATTCTTTTTGTTTTTATAGGAGTGAATATAAACAATGAAAAATATATAATAATTAAAAAGGAGGAAAACATTATGGCTTATATGTCAGAAGAGGGTTACAAACAATTGGTGGAAGAGTTGAAATATTTGGAGTCAGTAGAACGCCCCAAAATTGTATCGGCTATCGCAGAGGCTCGAGACAAAGGAGACTTGTCGGAAAATGCAGAGTATGATGCTGCAAAGGAAGCACAAGGTTTGTTGGAAATGAAAATTAATCAGTTGAAAACTACTATTGGTGATGCAAAGATTATCGATACGTCGAAACTGAAAAATGACACAGTCCAGATTTTGAGTAAAGTAGAATTGAAGAACGCTAAAACAGGCATGAAGATGGCTTACACTATCGTGGCTGAAAGCGAAGCAAACTTGAAATTGGGTAAGATTTCTGTTAATACACCGATTGCACAAGGCTTATTAGGCAAAAAGGTGGGTGATGTAGCTGAAATTACTATCCCTCAGGGAAAAATCAGTTTGGAAGTAGTAAACATTTCGTTTTAATGTATAAGGCAGGGTCGCTTCGTGCGGGTCTGCCTTCTTTAATACTCATAGATATGGCAACAATATTTAGTAAAATTATTACTGGTGAGATTCCCAGTTATAAGGTAGCTGAGAATGAAGACTTTTACGCTTTTCTGGATATCAATCCGTTGGCAAAAGGACATACATTGGTAGTGCCTAAGCGTGAAGTGGATTATATCTTTGATTTGGCGGATGATGAATTGGCTTCTATGCATGTATTTGCAAAGAAAGTGGCATTGGCTATACAGAAATCCTTCCCATGTAAGAAGGTAGGAGAAGCTGTTATTGGTCTTGAAGTACCTCATGCTCATATTCATTTAATTCCAATTCAAAAGGAGTCGGATATGATTTTTTCAAATCCTAAATTAAAACTTGCTAACGAAGAGTTTGTTGAGATAGCTAGAACAATTAATGAAGCCTGGGAAGGCCTGAAGTAAGTAATCCTCTTTTTCTATTATATTATAAAAAGGGCGTATCTTGATTGAAAGATGCGCCCTTTGTTATATAGACTCCGGAGTACTTCTGTTGTTATACGAATTTATCGCCTAGTTTAATCTGAACATCGTTAACGAATTTACGGATGGCACTTTCATCATCTTTTTTGCAGACAAGCAGCACATTGTCGGTTGCAGCAACCAAATAGCCTTCAAGATCTTGAAGTACTGCCAACTTTCCTTCCGGTACTACAACAACATTCTGTTTGCAATTATATAATAAGGAATTACCGTTGATTGCTACATTCTCATTTACGTCTTTTGGCGAAACGTCATAGAGAGAACTCCATGTTCCCAAATCAGCCCATCCAAAGTCACATAGTTGTACAAAGACATTGTTTGCTTTTTCCATAATGCCGTAATCAATAGATATGTTGGGACATGAGGCAAAGTCTTCTTCGCCTTCAGATAATTTGGAGCATACTTCCGGCATTATTTCGTTAAAGGCATTGATAATTGTATTGATATTCCAAAGGAAAATTCCGGAATTCCAGTAAAACTCTCCACTTTCGACGAATACCTTGGCAAACTCCAATTGCGGTTTCTCAATAAAGGTTTTGACTTTAAAGAAATCTCCTTGTTTTTCTTCATCTATTTGTATGTAACCGTAACCGGTTTCCGGGCGGTTGGGCTTAATTCCCAGGGTAAGTAATTGTGGGGAGTGTGAAACAAACTCCAATCCTTTTATGATAGCTTCTTTAAATTCCTCTTCTTTTAGAATCAGGTGGTCAGATGGTGCAACGATGACATTTGCATTGGGATTTATTTTTTTGATATGATAGGAAGCCCATGCAATACATGGTGCCGTGCTTCTCCTTGTCGGTTCCAATAAAATTTGTTCTTCTTTTAATTCGGGAAGTTGTTCTTGGACTAATTCCTTATATAGTACATTGGTCGTTATGAATATATTTTCTAATGGGACGATTTTCTTGTATCTGTCGAATGTCTGTTGGATAAGAGAACGTCCTGTACCAAAGAAATCAAGGAATTGCTTAGGGAGATTTTTGCGGCTATATGGCCAAAATCGGCTTCCGATACCTCCCCCCATGATCACACAATAGTTATTGCTGTTCGTCATGATATTGAATCGTTTTAAAGTTTGTGCTAATATAAGGCTTATTTTTATATTTTTCTTGTTCAATCTACCATAAATGATGGTATATTTATCTTTTTTTGAAAAAAAACGCCGAAAAGTTTGCAGGTATGAAAAAAAGTCGTACCTTTGCAACCGCAATCGAGAAACAAACAATGTTTCAAGAGATGCCCAGATGGCGGAATCGGTAGACGCGCTGGTCTCAAACACCAGTGGATTCAC
>ERZ825137.2010-NODE-2010-length-24620-cov-4.810218_pt1 | contig 24620 bp, 21 predicted proteins | sample MGYA00519873_ERZ825137 | MGnify/ENA primary metagenome ERZ825137 (study PRJEB31778, sample SAMEA3449190) | human gut metagenome | biome: human gut; feature: human-associated habitat; material: faeces | place: United Kingdom | collected 2010/2012 ...
TTCACTCCGTTCACAGTAACGTAGCCAAAATTCATTCCAGATTGCCTGCGGCAATAGAATTTTGGCTTGTATGTCTCAGGATTTTGGCACATTCATGCCAAAATACCTCGCGGGATAGCGGTGTGTGAACAGTAACATTATACTATCTCTCTCTCCAAAAGTACAGTTATTCATACACTCTTTTGCTACCGGATATATTACCAAGGTTACTGTTCACTCTGTTCTCAGTAACAAATGAATGACAGTGTATATATTTTTATATTTCTGCCATAATACATATCACAGATATATCTGTCCGGTGCTTCACAATAACAGACTGCCGGACAGTTACCCGAAAACTTCTTTTGTTGTCGGCAGGATCGGAGGCACTTATGTTAGAGCAGATTTTTCTCGGATTTACAGGACTATGTTTCGGTTTTATTATTGCCGGAGGATTAACCGGTCTTATGATCGGCCTTTCTATTATTCCCAGATATGCAGGAATTACCCACACAGCAGATCATATATTGCTGTACGAAGACATCACATTCTGGGGAACAGAACTTGGAAACCTGTTCTTTCTTTTTCACTGGAATATCCGGTTCGGCACCCCGTTTCTGATTCTGTACGGGCTCTTTTCAGGGATTTTCCTTGGTGGATGGATCATGGCCCTGGCAGAGATGGCAGATATTTTCCCTATCTTTGCCAGAAGAAGCAGATTCCAGAGAGGTCTTTCTTTTACAATCCTGTGCATAGCCGCCGGCAAAACTGTCGGGGCACTGATTTACTATTATAACGGATGGCTGCCATAATTTCCAGCTAATCTTTAACATCAGTGCCAAAAAAGCAGCAATCGATTACTCTTTACTCAGTGTGCCAAAATTCCGGATTTTCAATCAGAAAGGTTTTATATTATGTCAGACAATAATCTCAGTCAGAAAAAGCAGAAACAATATGAAGAATACGTAAAAGCAGTCACTCCTGTCCACAGCCTGCCACTGAATATGTGCAAAGCCTTTTTCACAGGCGGAGTCATCTGTGTTGTTGGACAGGTCATCTTAAATTACGCAGATAACCTTGGGCTGGACAAAGATACCGCCGGCTCCTGGTGTTCCCTTATCCTGATCCTTTTCAGTGTGATCCTCACAGGATGTAATCTTTATTCCAAAATCGGCAGATTCGGCGGTGCCGGAAGCCTTGTCCCAATCACCGGTTTTGCCAATTCCGTAGCTTCCTCTGCGATCGAATATAAGGCAGAAGGACAGGTATTCGGCATCGGATGCAAAATATTTACGATCGCAGGACCCGTAATTCTTTATGGAATCCTGAGTTCATGGATTCTCGGTGTGATTTATTATCTTTTTACAATGATCCCGTAACTATTCAGCATCCATATCCTGAGAGGTGTTTTTGCATAAGAATCATACAATTATACAAGGAGGTTTCCTATGAACAGACAAATGACCTGCGGTACATCCAGCATTTCATTTCAAAATCCTGTCTTTGTTCAGAGCTGTGCTTCTGTTGTCAGCCGGAAAGAAGGAGAAGGGCCATTGGGCGCATACTTTGATACCATATGTGAAGATCCCATGTTTGGAACAGATACCTGGGAAGCTGCAGAAAGCACTCTGCAAAAACAGGCCGCTCTGCTGGCAATCAAAAAAAACGGCCTCACCTGTTCCGATATACAGCTTCTTTTTGCAGGCGACCTGCTGGCTCAGACATCAGCCTCTTCTTTCGGAACCGCTGATCTGAAAATTCCTTTTTACGGTCTTTTCGGAGCATGCTCCACTATGGGAGAATCTCTTTCCCTTGGTTCAATGTGTATCGACGGCGGGTACGGAAAATATATCCTCTGCGCAACTTCCAGCCACTTTGCCAGCGCAGAAAAAGAATTTCGTTTTCCCCTGGGATATGGAAATCAAAGGCCCTTATCTGCTACCTGGACAGTCACCGGTGCCGGAGCCTGTATACTTGGATATGAACCGCCACCACGCCCGGACAACAAAACACTAAACCCACTCCGTAACCGCAATATCTGTGCAGTTATAACAGGAATCACCACCGGAAGACTGATTGACTTTGGGTTCAGGGATTCCCTCAATATGGGAGCTTGCATGGCTCCTGCTGCCTGCGACACCATAGCCCGAAATCTTCAGGATTTTCACCGAAAACCATCCGATTATGATGCCATCTTCACCGGTGACCTGGGCATGGTAGGACAGACAATCCTGTTCGACCTTCTCACAGAAAAAGGATTTGATATCTCATCTGTCCATCAGGACTGCGGTATGCTGATCTATGATTCTCAGACTCAGGATACACATTCCGGCGGCAGTGGATGTGGGTGTGCCGCCTCTGTTCTGGCAGGCTATATTCTTCCGGGTATTATACAGAAAAAATGGAAAAGGATTCTCTTTGTTCCCACAGGTGCCCTTCTGTCAAAGGTAAGCTTCAACGAGGGGGATCCAATTCCCGGTATCGCACACGCTGTTGTAATAGAACAGTACAGGGTTCCGGATATGATGTAGATACAGAAATTTTTTCAGGAGGAAAAATACATGGAATATTTTAATGCATTCTGGACAGGCGGACTGATCTGTGCCCTGGTACAGATTCTTCTGGACAGGACAAAGCTTATGCCCGGACGGATCATGGTACTTCTGGTATGTACAGGCTCTGTTTTAAGCGCTGTCGGAATCTATCAGCCATTTGCAGAATTTGCCGGAGCAGGCGCTTCTGTTCCTCTGCTTGGTTTTGGCAATATCCTGTGGAAAGGAATGAAAGAATCCATTGACAAAAACGGACTGATCGGACTCTTTATGGGAGGCTTTACCGCCTGCGCGGTGGGAGTCTCCGCAGCTTTGATCTTCTCTTATCTTGCAAGCCTGATCTTCAAGCCCAAAATGAAAGGATAACATACCATGAGTGATACTCTCTATTTACAGTTAGATCAGAATATCCAGATAAACCATCCACACATTTATCTTCAGGACATTGCAAAACTTTCTTGCAGCAACAGTAAAATCCTGAATCGGCTCCGGGTGATGCCGGTTATAAATCTTGACCCGAATAAACCAGGACGTTATGTAATGTCTGTCATGGATCTGATCTCCGAAATCAAAAAAAAAGAACCGGACCTTGAAATCAATAATATTGGAGAAGCCGACTTTATCATCACTTTTAAAAACAAACCCGGTTCCGGGCTTGTCTGGCAGTGGTGCAAGATTATTTTCGTCGGTCTTGCCGCCTTTTTCGGTGCAGGTTTCTCTATCATGACATTTAATAACGATGTAGATGTCGGTGGTCTCTTCTCGCAGATCTATACCCAGGTCACAGGACAGACTTCCGGTCATTTTACTGTTCTTGAAATCACTTATTCCATAGGAATCGGACTTGGGGTACTTTTCTTCTTCAATCACTTCGGTCATATGAAAATAACAGATGATCCAACACCTATGCAGATACAGATGCGTCTGTACGAGGAAAATGTTAATAAAACTCTTATCAAAGACATTGACCGTACTTCCGAAAAGTGATATACTTCGATAGCCGAGTGTTCGAAACCTTCCACTCGTAAAACAAATACTAAAGGAGATAATCAAATATGAAAAACAAAGGTACTCAGTTTCTGACAGAAGCAGCAGTGATCGGAGCCATTTATGTGGTTCTGACTCTTTTATTCGCACCACTCAGCTATGGCGAAATTCAGATTCGCTTTTCGGAAGCACTGACCATCCTGCCATTCTTTACACCGGCTGCGATTCCGGGGTTATTTGTGGGATGTATCATTGCCAATCTCTTTGGCGGTGCCATTCCTGTAGACATTATTTTCGGAAGCATCGCAACACTGATCGGAGCAGTATTTACTTACAGACTCCGCAGCTGCAACCGTTTTCTTGCGCCGATCCCGCCGATTGTTTCCAATGCAGTCATCGTGCCATTCGTACTTCACTTCGGATACGGAGTAAATCTTCCGATTCCGCTTATGATGCTTACCGTAGGTATCGGAGAAGTAGTTTCCTGTGGTGTAGTAGGACTGATTCTTCAGACAGCCCTTCTGAAATACAAAAATGTGATCTTCAGATCACAGAGAACTGTATAACTTACGATATATAACAATAAAGATATTATAGCAAAAAGAGTGTGCAATATTATAGTAATCCGCACACTCTTTTTGTTACTGTTCACTCCGTTCACAGTAACCTCTTTTTTATTTACCTCTTCAGAGAATACTCCACCTTCTACAAGCGGTGAGTTAATTACTCCCATCTGCTTATACCTGCTTTTTAAGTTCCTTCAGAATCCGCTTTTCCATCCTGGACACTTGGACCTGGGAAATTCCCATCTCTGCCGCAATCTCCGTCTGCGTCATATCCTTAAAATATCTCATACCGATCAGCTGACGTTCTCTTGCATCCAGTTTTTTCAGGATTTCATCCAGAAAAATCCTGTTCAGTGCTGCATCCTGTCCATTTTCTTTTTCCTGGAGCCTGTCCATAAGCGAAATATCATTTCCATCTCCCTGATAGATAATTTTGTGCAAAGATTCCACTTCAGCTCCTGATTCCATCGACATCACCACTTCATCTACTGAAAGTTCTGTCGCTTTCGCAACTTCCTCCAGTATCGGTTCACGTCCCAGTTCTTTTTCCAGTGCTTCTCTCGCAGAATAAATTCTGGCACAGTTCTCTTTCAGGTTTCTGCTCACCTTAAGCATCCCGTCATCCCTCAGATAGCGTCTGATTTCACCTATGATCATGGGAACAGCATAAGTTGAAAACTTCACATCGTACGAAATATCAAAACGATCTATGGCTTTCAGTAGCCCAATGCTTCCTATCTGCACGATATCTTCCATTTCCACACTGCGCCCGGCAAATCTTTTCGCCATGCTGTACACAAGTCCTGCGTTTTCTTTAAATACAGTATCTCTTGCTTCTTTATCCCCCTGTTGTGACTTCATGATCAGAGCAAGAGTATGGTCCATTCCTACCTCCCGATCGTCTTTTTCATATGGACAACTGTTCCATATCCCACCTGTGATTCTACTGTTACCTCATCCATAAACGCTTCCATAAATGTAAATCCCATCCCGGAACGATCCTTCTCCGGCTTTGTTGTAAAAAGAGGCTCCATAGCTTTTGCAACGTCTCTGATCCCCACTCCCTTATCGATCACATCAACCCATAATTTCTGTCCTTCCCTTCTGCAGAAAATCTCTATCTTCTGCACCTGGCCTTCATAAGCATGAATAATACAGTTTGTCACAGCCTCTGACACAGCAGTTTTCAGATCTGCCACTTCCTCCAGAGTAGGATTCAGCTGTGTGCAGAAAGCTGCCGCCGCAACTCTTGCCAGTCCCTCATTCTCAGGTCTGCTGTCAAAAATAATTTTCATTTCATTGGTATTTTCCATAATAGTTTTCTTCCCCCTCTCTTTAGACTTCCCCACAGATTTCGACAAATTTATATACCCCTGACAGATGCAGCAGCTTTTCAATATAGGAATTTACTCCTGTAGCCTGTATACAGTCACCGCGCATCCCCATCATCCGGTATCTCCCCATAATCAGCCCTATCCCTGAACTGTCCATAAACGCTGTTCCTGAAAAATCAAATGTGATCGTTCGTATATATTTTTTCCGTATAATATCATCTGAATCTCTGCGTATCTCGTCTGTCACCATATGATCTACCTCTTTCGGTAAATGAATGATCAGGGAATTTCCCTGTATTTCAAATCTGTTCTCCATCATATCCCTCCTCACTTTTTGTCAGGCGAATGTTCGCAATCCACTTTGCAGTGTAGCTCTACATCAAATAACTGTTTATTGCTTTTCGCAGCCTCCTACTTGATTCGGTAAAAAAAGAGACACATGACTTCCATGCATCTCTTTTGTATCTTTACATCTTCTTATGATATTTCATGTCTTCTGCCACATCAAAATGAAAAATGGTATCAATATCCGGAATCGTCATAATCACCGGTGTCATAACTTCCGTCATCCGCCGAATCACCATCAGAATTATCGGAAGAACCATCATCATATTCCCCACTGTCATAGGAACCATCGTCATAACTTCCATCTTCCACTGAATCTGAAGAAACATCTCCCTCTGCGCTGTCACCACTGTCCGTACCGTCTTCACTGCCGGTTCCGTCTGTGACTTTCGCATCTGTAGTTCCTTCGATCCCGGTCGTACCTGTAGTGTTACAGATCGTATTGTAAATTCCTTTCAGATCCGCAGGCAGCAAATCCGCATAAACATTCTGTATCTTCAATGCCGCTTCATCTGTATTCTGCTGCTGCAATGCTGAGTACGCCTCGATCAGAGCCTCATAACTGCTGCTTTTTTTCTTCTCTTCCTCAATCTGTTTAGAGGCCGCCTCAACTGTGTCTCCAGATTCCTGAGCCTGACTCTGTGCCTTGGTCAGCTCAGCTCCCTGACTGGACACTGCATCACTGTATTTCATAATCTGCTGATTCGCTTCCCTGTAGATTCCCTGACGTATGGCAGGAACAGCCAGAAGATAAAACGCCAGCAATCCTGCACAAAATCCGGCAACCAGTGTAAAAAACAGCGGAATCCTTCCTTTTTCTTTATACTGAGGAATCTGGATTGCCATATCATTCTCACTGCTGTCCACAGCTTTCCTGTTTCTTTTATTCTGACGTTCCAGGCGTGTGGATACTCCTGTCTGTTCGTCAATCTCTCTCAAAAAACGAAGGGTTGTTGTATTTGTTTTATCAATCCGCGCGGCTTTCCTTAACGTCTTTCTTGCCTTGTTATATTCCCCCTCTTTCATCTGCACAAGTGCCAGAAGATGGTAACCTTTGATCAGTTTTGGATTCTGTATGAGAATCTTCTTCAGCCTGATCGCAGCCATATCCTCATGACCTTCCCTGCACAGGTTTAAGGCATCATTATACTTTCTGATCGTTTCATTGATCGCCTCAAGCTTATTGGAGTTCGCCTGCAGCTTGTTAATATATTCTGATGCCAGATTTCTGGATGGCTGAAGATTCTTACTGATCACCCATTCACTGAGTGCGGCAACCACCTCCCCTGTCTCAAAATATACCAGTCCAAGAAGATTTCTCGCCTGAATGTTATGCTTATTATAAATAAGACTCTGCTTCAGACAGTCAATCGCCCCTGAAAGATCGCGGACACTGGCTTTCTCAAGCCCCCGGTTGTAATACTGTCTGGAAAGGTAATCTACCTTTTTCTGGATCAGCACATTACATCCACATTTCGGGCAGTAATCCAGATCTTTGTCCACCAGAAATGCGCCACAATTCATACAATTCATGTGTATCTCCTTATTTTACCCGTCTGCCACTCTTGGCTTCGCGGAGAACTTCCTGAAGAATATCCAGGATATCCGTCAGTTCTCTCTCATAAATCGCACCCTCCGCATCTGCCACATCCAGACAAGGTTCAAATTTCTTCAGTTCCTCTTCATAATCTATCATTTCTTATTTCTCCTGATCACATCTTTAATCTCACCGACAAGATACAGGGAACCCACGCAGAAGAGCATTCCGTCATCCCCCTTTACTTCCAGTGCTCTACCAAAGGCTTTCTCAACATCCTCCACTACTTCCACAGAAGAAGCACCTGCTTCTGTAAAAAGCTTTGCAAATCTCTCAGCAGGAACCTGGCGATATCCGCCAACAGAGGTTACTACCACTTGACGGAACGTGATCCTGCTGCAGATCGTATGTATCATATCTGTATAATCTTTGTCATCTACTGCTGAAAAAAGCAAAGTCAGCGGACATTCTTTCTGAAAGTGTTCTGCTGTCTCTACAAATTTCTCTACCCCGTCCTCATTGTGAGCACCGTCCACGATCACACCCGGAAGCACTGTTTCCATTCTTCCCTGCCAGCGTGTTCCGGCAATTCCCACATGGATCTGATCCATAGATACAGAAATCACATTCTGCAGAACCTCAATCGTCTTTAATGCAAGTGCACTGTTCATCACCTGATACTTTGCAATAAACGGAATGGAGAAAACCATATCCTTATAATACTCATTCCGAAATGCAAAATCAATTCCCGCCGAAGTATTTCTGAGCACTTCTGTATCTGATCTCTTCACTTCATAAGCAGGGCTTTCCAGTTCTTCTGCTCTGGCACGGATCACTTCTGCTGCATCCGGGTCGTTTCCGTCATAGATTACCGGTACCCCCGGCACAATGATCCCGGCCTTTTCTCCTGCGATTTTGGCAACTGTATCTCCCAGATACTGCATATGATCCAGACTTATCGATGTGATCACACAGGCAACAGGATTCTCCACAGCAGTAGTCGCATCCATTCTTCCGCCCAGTCCTGTTTCCAGAGTCACATAATCAACACCTGCCTCTGCAAAGATCACCATTCCCATCAGAAAAAGCATCTCAAAATAAGTCGGATGATAGCTGCCTTCTGCAACCAGTTCATCCGCAAGTACCTTTACTTTCTCAAAGGCCTTCAGGAAAGTATCATTATCAATATTCACCTCATTGATCTGGAAGCGTTCATTGATCTCCACCAGATGAGGAGAAGTAAATAATCCGCAGGAATATCCCGCCTCTCTCAGAACAGAGGTCAGAAACGCACATGTACTTCCCTTTCCATTAGTTCCTGCCACATGGATCACCTTAAACTTATCCTGAGGATTACCAAGTCTTCTCAGACATTCCTTTGTGTGATCCAGACTGTTCTTCTTTGTAAATTTCGGAGTTTCATCAATATAAGCAACTGCTTCTTCGTAATTCATAAAAAAATTCCACCACTTATCTATAATGTATTTAGTTACTCTAACATTATATAATAGTGGTGGAAGATGTCCAGTACCAATCGTAATATTTTATCCGACAAAATTATGGATTAATTTTCATTCGTACCGGCACTTTCTGTTAATTTCCATTTATTATTTGAATAAAGTGCATAGCAAGACCGGTCATAGCTCTTGCTCAGCGGTTTTCGCGTCGAGCTGTTGCTTCGTTGGATCACCGCAAGCCTGTCGAAATCATTCAGCTCCGTACCTGTGATCATCAACGTAGTCGGATTGATATAGACCGTATCATACCATTCTCCGTTCAGCTTGATTTCACTGGACGGCGTAAATTCCGTTCCCTTAATGTAATATGTATGATCTGCCTCAGAGATACATTGAATGGAATCCAGAGTCACATCATAGATTCCCATACGCATTCTGGTACGCAGATAAGGACTTTCGCCGCTTTCCCCGTAGGAATATCTCTTTCCATAAAGGAGGTCATACTGCAGGGTTTCCAGATCCACCTGATAATTTCTGGTATTTCTTCTCGCCTGATGATAGCGGAAAACAGTTCCCTCATGGATTCCCACACGATCCATAACCTCTGCCGCCATCTGGTATGCTGCAAGATTTTCATTCTTTTTCTTAAGTCCGAAGTTATCCCACATCACATACTCTGTCTGGAACAGATACTTGTTCTTCAGGTCCTCCACAGTCAGTCCCATAGTCGGAAGGTGATCACCGTACATAACAAGGACCACATCCTCAGGATAATCTGCCAGCTTATCTGTCAGCTCTTTTACAAAATTATCCATCTCATGGATCTCATTTACGTAATATTCCCATTTATTGTTCTCTTCCTCAGTCGGTGCACCGGAAACTGTGATCTCTGGATCCTCCAGAATCTGCTCATCCGGATATGCACCATGTCCCTGTACGGAAATAGTATATACATAATCCGGTCCCTCAGTAGAATCCAAACATTTCAGGATTTCATCCGTCAGAACCTCATCCTTTACCCAGCCATTTGGATTCTTCTCATTCTCTCTTGCCATGTACTCTTCGGAAGTAAAAGTATCAAATCCGAGATTCGGGAAAATAGATCTTCTTCCATAGAAGTTTGCCTCATTATTATGAACCGCATGGGTGGTATAGCCCAGATTCTTCAGTACATAAGGTGCACTCTCACAGGTAGTCTCTCTCAGAATACTCTTATAAGGATATTCCCCGGGTCCGAAATAATGCATACTCATTCCTGTAATGGATTCAAACTCCGTATTTGCAGTACCTGCACCTACAGAGGGAACCTTATAATATCCGGAGGAATATTCCTCCATCAGCTTTCTGAACGTAGGGATAGGATCTTCCGAAATATTCAGATAGTTTACCAATGTGGGATCAAAGAATGATTCCAGCTGCAAAAACAGAATATTCGGATGATTTTCCTCTTTTGACTCCGGCAGGTTCTTCTCTGTTTTCTCAATCCGTTTAATCTCTTTCTCAGAATAATCTCTCGGACAGCTGATTCCCGTATTAAAAATCGTAGTTGCCAGACAGTAAGGATATCCATAATCCTCATATGCAAAAGCAATATTTCCAAAGTAATTGGAAAGTACCCTCTTCTCCAGTGCCAGCTGTGTACATCCTGCAAAAAGAGCAACTGCCAGCAGGATCAGAGGAATATTATAGCGGTATTTAATCTTGTTCTGATACTTCGGTCCTTTAATAAGCAGGATCAACAGTAAGATAACAAGAATCCCAAACAGGATGCAGACTGCCACAACACCTGCAGCAGGCAGGTATTTATTGGCAATCTTTAATGCATCTGTGATCAGATGCAAATCCGGTCCTGTAAACGGTGTAACACGGTTGAGCAGGAGAACACCATTGATAATGGCCAGTATCAGCCAAAACAATGTCACAAGGATTCTCCAGAACACTCTCCTGTGAAACAGATAAACAATTAGTGACGAGGTAAAAATGAATGCCGCATTATATGCAAAAACCAGAGGTCTCTGTGTCATATAATTCCAGGCTTCTATAAACGAGTGACGGCAGATTGCCTCCATAACAAAATATCCCGCTGCGCTGGCAAGTACATGGAGTAAAAGGGAGATTTTGTTACAAATCTTATACAATTTCATCTAAACACTCCCTTATTTCTTAAGCTGCTCTAACTGTCCTTTAACCTTATCCATCATTTCTTTATATTTCGCAAGTTTGTCTTTCTCCGCATCCACCTTGGCAGCAGGTGCCTTGTTTACGAAGTTCGGATTATTCAGCATACCTTCACATCTTGCGATCTCTTTTGTGAGACGTTCTGTTTCTTTTGTAAGACGTTCAATCTCTTTATCTTTGTCAATCAGGTCTTCCAACGGCATATATACAACCGCATTGGAAACAACTACTGAAACTGCATCTTCACTGATTCCGTTCTTGTCTGTCTGTACCAGAATCTCTTTTGCAAATGCAAGATTTACAAAGGATTTCTTGCTGTTCTCATACATTGCTGCTGTTTCAGCATCCTTTGCCACAATATGCAGGCTTGTCTTGCGGTTATTCGGAACATTCATCTCTGTTCTGGTATTACGGATACCTCTTACAACCTCTTTGAAGCCCTCGATTGCTTTCTCAGCATCCGGGAAGTTTCTCTCTTCTCTGTATACAGGCCATTCGGAGATCATAATAGACTCTTCTTCAGGAAGAAGTGTGCAGTAGATTTCCTCTGTGATAAACGGCATATACGGATGAAGAAGCTTCAGGCCTTCTGTCAGCGCTGTTCTTAATGTCCAGAGTGCATCATTTGCTGCCTTCGGATCTTCCTCTGCCTTCCACAGACGAACCTTAGCCATCTCAATATACCAGTCGCAGAGTTCATCCCACAGGAAGTCATAAACCTTCTGTACTGCAATACCAAGTTCATATTTTTCCATGTTCTCTGTAGCTTCGCGGATCACTGTATTTAAGTGAGACAGAATCCATTTATCCTCTGCACAGAGATCATTTAAGTTCTCCGGCTCTGTCACTGTCTTGCCATCCAGGTTCATCATGATGAAACGGGAAGCATTCCAGATCTTGTTTGCGAAGTTACGGCTTGCTTCTACCTTTTCCCAGTAGAAACGCATATCATTTCCAGGTGCATTACCTGTCATCAGAGTAAGCCGAAGAGCATCTGCGCCGTATTTATCAATAACTTCCAGAGGATCGATACCGTTTCCAAGAGACTTACTCATCTTACGTCCCTGGGAGTCACGTACCAGACCATGGATCAGTACATGATGGAACGGAACCTGATCCGTCTGCTCCAGAGCAGAGAATACCATACGGATAACCCAGAAGAAGATAATGTCATATCCTGTAACAAGCACATCTGTCGGATAGAAATATTCCAGTTCCGGTGTTTTCTCCGGCCAGCCAAGTGTGGAGAATGGCCATAATGCAGAACTGAACCAGGTATCCAGTGTATCCTCATCCTGATGAAGATGTGTACATCCGCATTTCGGGCATTTCTCAGGCATTTCTCTTGCAACAACTACTTCACCGCACTCATCACAGTAATAAGCCGGAATTCTGTGTCCCCACCATAACTGTCTGGAAATACACCAGTCGCGGATATTCTCAAGCCAGTGAAGATACGTCTTGTCAAAACGGGACGGAACGAATTTCAGATCTCCGTCATCCAGAGCTTTGATCGCAGCCTTTGCCATCTCGTCCATCTTTACAAACCACTGTGGCTTGATCATAGGCTCTACCGTTGTGCCGCAGCGGTCATGAGTTCCAACGCTGTGGTTGTGAGGAACTACTTTTACCAGAAGTCCAAGTTCTTCCAGATCTGCTACCATTGCCTTACGTGCTTCGTAACGGTCCATACCAGCGTATTTTCCACCAAGCTCGTTGATGGTCGCATCGTCATTCATAATGTTGATCTCTTCCAGATTGTGACGGCGTCCAACCTCAAAGTCGTTAGGGTCATGGGCAGGTGTGATCTTTACACATCCTGTTCCGAATTCTTTGTCTACATATTCATCGGCGATCACCGGAATCTCTCTGTCTGTGAGAGGAAGCTTCAGCATCTTGCCGATGAGATCCTTGTAGCGCTCATCTTCCGGATTTACGGCAACAGCAGTATCACCCAGCAGGGTTTCCGGACGTGTAGTTGCAATCTCTACGAAACGTCCCTCTTCCCCTACGATCGGGTAATTAATGTGCCAGAAAAATCCGTCCTGATCCTCATGCTCAACCTCTGCATCAGAGATGGAAGTCTGGCATACAGGACACCAGTTGATGATTCTGGACCCTTTGTAGATATAGCCTTTTTCATATAATTTGATAAATACTTCCTGTACTGCTTTGGAACATCCCTCATCCATTGTGAAACGTTCTCTCTCCCAGTCTGCGGAAGCACCCAGTTTCTTTAACTGATTGATGATCTTTCCGCCGTACTCCTCTTTCCATGCCCATGCATGTTTTAAGAATTCCTCACGGCCGATATCGTGTTTGTCGATACCTTCTTTTTTCAGCTTGTCGATAACCTTAACCTCTGTAGCGATAGCTGCATGGTCAGTTCCCGGCTGCCATAATGCTTCATAGCCCTGCATTCTCTTGAAACGGATCAGGATATCCTGCATGGTTTCATCCAGCGCATGTCCCATGTGAAGCTGGCCGGTTACGTTTGGCGGCGGCATAACAATGGTAAACGGTTTCTTGTCCGGATTTACTTTTGCATGGAAATATCCATTGTCCATCCATTTTGTGTAAAGACGCTCTTCGATTCCCTTAGGATCGTAAGTTTTTGCAAGTTCTTTGCTCATAATGTCCTCCTAATTATATATCTGAAACTAAAGTATCTACGGATTACTCCGTTATAAAGCAGTCACCCTGACAACCAAACAAATAAGCATACTGACTTCGCTTTCCGCATCCAGCCAGATAACTGTGTCATAAACTTATTCGATAAAAAACGCCCCTCACACGCATTATACGTGCAAAGGGCGACATAGATCGCGGTACCACCTTAGTTTGTCTCTCATTCCCTTAACGCGGGATACGTGAAAACCTACCATGCGCGTATATAACTCTGATATGATTCATACACACTCACTTCAGCCTCCCGGCTCCAAAGCTACCTTCAGCACTTCTGTTCCCGGGAAACCTTCCAGCTTATAAGCTTCCCTCTCTGTGGGGCATTACCGCCTACTCCTCTTTTTCACAGCCTTTTTCTGGATTCTACTATAATGAAAAAAGGCTTTCTTGTCAAGAACGTTTCTCCGGATTTCACAAATTTATCTGGTGTCATACGTATATTTTTCCCGCATTGTCGAACAAAATTTTATCAATAATATCCTTTGCATTATTTACGGAAAGATATCCGTCCTCTATTTTTTCTCTCAGAACACTACACAGTGAAAAACGGAATGCAAGAAGGGAGCCATAACTTTCCTCTACTGTCCACGTATCACATCCCCAGCAGATTTTATCAATCTGGGACATCTCGATCAACTGATGCATTACACGTTTTGATGCGGTGTAGGATAAGATTGGAAGCCATGTCAGATCCGGATATAGATTCGGATATCCGTCTACTATGGAAAAAAGATCATCCACCCATGGAAAGCCACAATGCAGTAGCACAAATTTCGTTTCCGGATTATTTTTTATCACATTGTTCAACTGCAGTATATTCGTATCTATAACTTGCCCCATTCCTGTGTGACATTGTAATGGAAGTGACACTTCCGCCGCAATTTCACATATTTTCCAGAACAAATAGTCCTGAAAACATCTGATATCCTCCTGGGTTATATCCGACTCTTGTAAACGGAATACCCTTTCAGCCTGCTCCCGCGTCACTTTTTCAAAATGAAGACTACGCTCATAGGCCATCGCTATTTTTAAGGCCACACAGCCCTCACTCTTTTTTTGTATGATCCACTTTCTGACCCACTCCACATAATCCTGTAAATTGTCCGGCAGCTCACCGAAGTTCTCTTCCAGTGATACACCGTCATGATTGCGAAGTCCTTTTTTATAGCCCAAAAAGAACAGATCCAGTCGAAAAGCAGGCGTAAACAGTTCCGGTCTTCCATTGTCAGAGCCCGGATTCCAGTAGGTATCTACGATTACTTTTTGATACTTACACTTATTTTTCAGCACATCCATGTAAAAGTCGGGACTTTGATGCGCTTTTCTGATCTGATCTGAAATCTGATCCCAGTTCTGAGCTGTAATCGGCTCCGATATTCCATACAACTCCCCGATTGCCTTTTGAAGCCAGACAAAATAAGATTTATATCGTGTTTTTTCCAGATATGCATTCCTGCTTTCTGCTGTTGTCCCCGGAGTTACCTGCTGCCATTGTAAATACGTATTATTTATCAGCTTATCCAGATCAAAATCCACCATCGCCTGTTCTGGCAGATGATGTGAATGCGTGTTCCTGATTTTATGATCGGATATATAGTTCATTAATTCCTGCTCTATCTGATTTGCTGTTCCCATGATAATATTCCCCTTTCTTCCTCTTATCCATTCTATCCGTTTGACTACATATTTAAAAACCACAGAAAAACAATTTCTTCTTTTCCGCAATAAAGCGACAAATCGTTTATTCCACACTTTTCAGGGATTCTACCATGTCAATCTTCTTTAATTTCTGATGCATAAACAGATTTACGATCATGGAGAATCCAATTGTCAACAGTCCGCAGTACAGGAAACTGACAGGATTAATATTTCTTCCGAACATGACCGCATCCACTTCCACAGTACGGATAATATATCTGTGCAAAAAGATTCCGAATACAGCCCCTGCCAGCACGCCTATGAAGGTAAGAATAACATTCTCCCTGTATACATAGGCCGAAACCTCAGTATCATAGAATCCCAGCACCTTCAGGGTTGCCAGTTCTCTCTGGCGCTCCGTAATATTGACATTGTTCAGATTATACAGAACCACGAAAGCAAGCATTCCCGCAGAAATGATCAACACTATGATTACCGTATCCAATGCTCCAAGCATTCTGTGAAGCTGAGCCTCCAGACTGCTGGTATAGCTGATGCTTAATGCAGCCGGGTGCTTCAGGATCTCATTTCCCATCTCAGATTCTGATTCTTTGTACTCCTCTTTTACTGTGAACACAGTTGCAGAATAGTTCGGCTTCTCCCCGAAGGTCTGTTCATAGACATTTCCTGTCATATAAATATAATGTCCCATGTAATTCTCTGTCACTGCTGCGATCTTTGTCTCATAATTTTTTCCATCCTTTGTGATGGTCATGGTATCCCCGACTTTCAGTCCTGTCAGAGTTGCCGTCTTCTCACTGATCACTGTACCTGCTTCCGTCAGCTTATATTTCTCTTTTGTCTTTCTGTCCTGAAGAGTTACATCCTTATTAAAGGTCTCAAGATTCTCAGGCACATACACATATACGCTGATATTGGATTTATTTCTGGGAACACTCATCTTGGTAAACTGCACATGGGTATATCTCTCGATCTGGCTGTCATTCTTCAAAAATTCATCCAGCTCCTGTCTCTCCTTATCCGTTGCATCCTCATCATCAATAATCGTTCCTGTATAATGCTGAAGCTCCTGATACTGCCGTCTGGCAATATCCATAATGGAATCCCTGAGTCCAAAACCTACCAGCATCAGCGCCATACTTCCCGAAATACCGAAAATCGTCATAAAGAAACGTTTTTTATATCGGAAAAGATTTCTCAGAGTAGATTTCCATGTAAAATTCAAGTGCTTCCAGAAAAGCGGGATCCGTTCCAGCAGGATTCTCTTACCCTCTTTGGGAGCAGGAGGACGCATCAGTGATGCCGGAGTTTCCGCCAGTGCCCTGTAACAGGAGAAAATGGTGGCTCCGACAGTACACACAGTTGCCGCACCTGCTGCTATCATTGCAAATTTAAACTCATAACGGATCTGGATATTGTTCATCATGCCCTTGTACATAATGCCATACCCGTTAATAATAACCAAAGGCAGGATCTTCTCTCCGATCAGAATTCCCAGAATACTGCCTCCCACAGTGGCAAGAAAGGCATACAGCAGATATTTGGATGCAATCGCATACTTGCCGTATCCCAGAGCCTTCATTGTACCGATCTGAGTTCTCTGTTCCTCCACCATTCGTGTCATGGTAGTCAGACTTACCAATGCAGCCACAAGGAAAAAGATAACAGGGAAAACCTGTCCGATACTTCTCATTCTGTCTGCATTATCCCCATAATCTGAATATTCCGGCAGATCATTACGGTCCGTTACCATCCATTCCGGCATACTGATATCATCGATCTCATCCTGAGCATCCTGAATCTTCTTCTCACCGTCTGCGATTTCTTTCTCTGCATCCTTCTTACCGTCTTCGTATTCTTTTTTACCTTCTTCCAGATCCTTTTCAGCTTTCTTGATGTCCTTTCTGGAATCCTTCAGCTTCTGCTCGTTCTCTGAGATTTCCTTCTCGCCATCCTTCAGCTTCTGTTCATTCTCGGCAATCTCTTTCTCACCGGAAGCAAGCTTTCCTTCATTCTCCCGGATCTGTACTTCTCCTGAAACAAGTTCTGCCTCCTTCTCCTCTAACTGAGCCTGACTGGAATTTAATTTTGCTCTTGCAGCATCGATCTGTTCCTGTGCTGACTCAAGCTGAGCTTCTTTTTCCTGAATCTCTTTTCTGGCAGGCTCCAGCTTCTTCTCCTGAGCCTTCACCTCTTTCCATCCTGCATCAATCTTTGCCTGGGCATCGGGAAGTGCAGCTTCCTGCTGGTTCAGTTCTGCTTCCTTTGCATCAAGCTGGGCCAGTCCGCTCTCCACCTGGCTTAAACCACTCTCCAGTTCACTTCTTGCTGCTGCGATCTGGTTTCTGGATGCTTCCAGCTGGGCTGCCTGACTGTCCACCTGCTCCTGATAAGCGGAAACCTGTGCTGCCAGAGCCGCCAGGTCTTCCTCGGAATATGTGCCTGAAGCTTGTGCCTGCTCATACTGTGCCTGCAATGCTGCAAGCTGACTTCTGGCACCCTCAAGCTGAGCCTCTCCTTCTGCAAGTCCGGCCTCCTGCTGCTCAATCTGCGCAAGTCCCTGATTGCAGCTTTCCTTTTTGGCATTTAAGTCCTGTCTGGTTGCTGCAATCTGCTCTCTGCCTGACTGGATCTGCGCCTTTCCATTGTCAAGTTCCTGCTGGCTCTGGGTAAGCTGCGTCTTTGCATCCGCAATCTGCTTCTCACCAGCGCTTAACTGATTCTTGCCGTCCTCTAGCTGCGCCTTTCCATCATCAAGCTTTGCCTGGTTTTCGGAAACCTCCGCCCATCCTGCATTCAGCTGTTCCTTTGCAGATGCGATCTGTGCTCTGCCACTGGCAATCTGCTCTTTCGCACTGGCAAGCTGGGATCTGCCGTCCTCTAACTCCTTCTTTGCATCTGCAAGCCGGGCTTTTCCGTCCTCCAGTTCCTTTTTTGCGTCTGCAAGCTTTTTCTTGCCATCCTTATATTCCTTCTTGCCATCTTTTAACTTCTTTTCGCCATCCTCCAATTCTTTTCTGGCATCCGCAAGCTTCTCATCAGCCTCCTTCTTTCCGTCTTCAAGTTCCTGTCTGGCATCTGCAAGCTTGTCATTGGCTTCCTCTACAATCTCATCATATCTGACCTGACACCGTTCTGCCTCAATCCCCTCCACTTGCTCCTGCACTCGCTCTATCAGGGAATCATAAGCATCTGTATAGCTGATCAGATCCTGTGCCCCATGAGCCTGCACATAGATCTGTGTATAAACCTCCTGGTCAAAATCCTCAGGGAGCACATAGGCAAATCCATTAACCTCACCGGAACCCAAAGTGGAATTTCCGCGATTATAGGATATGTAGAGAGGACTCTCTCCTAAACCTACAACTGTGTAATCTGTCTTTTTCAGCAGTTCGCTGTCTCCGCCCTCTTTCAGGGTAATCTGATCACCCACCTTATATCCATTGCTCTCAGCAAAAATACAGTCAAGGAAAATCTCTCCGCTTTTTTCCGGAGCTTTTCCCTCTGTCACTGAGATCCGATTCATGGTTTGATCCACAGCTTCCACATGAAGTACCTTCTGCTTCTCGCCTTCTCCACACATTACATCTGTACCATAGGCGCCCTCTGCATTCTCTACTCCGTCCACCTGCTTAATGGCAGCTACATCATCCTCCGTCAGTCCCAGAGTTCCCATTACTTTGATATCCATAAGATTGGTTTCATCATAATAGGCATCACCTGAGAAGCGCATATCCGGTGACGAGGCCTGTATCCCGGAGAAAAACGCAACTCCCAGAGCAACGATCATAAATATGGAAATAAATCTGGCTTTGCTCTTGCGTATCTCCATCCAGAAATCTTTATGCATTGCTTTCATATTCATCACCTACCATTCTATCTCCTCTATGGGTGTAGGATGGTCATTCATTGTCATCCTGGAAACCTTGCCGTTCTTGATCTTGATCACACGGTCTGCCATAGGTGTCAGCGCCGAGTTATGGGTAATGACGATCACTGTCATTCCACGCTCCCTGCACATATCCTGCAACAGCTTCAGGATTGCCTTACCAGTCTGGTAGTCCAGTGCACCTGTGGGCTCATCACACAGTAAGAGCTTGGGATTCTTCGCCAGTGCCCTGGCAATGGAAACTCTCTGCTGCTCACCACCGGAAAGCTGTGCCGGGAAATTGGTCAGTCTGTCCTTCAGTCCCACTTCCTCCAGAACCTCCCTGGCATCCAGCGGATTTTTACAGATCTGCAATGCCAGTTCTACGTTCTCCAGTGCTGTAAGATTAGGCACCAGATTATAGAACTGGAATACAAATCCAATATCATTTCTCCGATAACCGGTAAGCTGCCTGCTGTTATATCTGGCAATATTCCTTCCATCCACCAGAACTTCTCCGCTGGTAGCCTGATCCATACCCCCAAGAATGTTCAGCACTGTCGTCTTGCCCGCACCGCTGGGACCAACGATCACTACGAACTCTCCCTTGGCAATCTCAAAGCTGATCTCATCCACTGCAACGATCTTTACTTCTTTGGTTCCATATATCTTGGAAACCTTATCCAGTTTTACATATGCATCTGTCATCTTACTCATCCGCATTTCCCCTGTAATTTTATTTTTGCCATACCGGTAATTTTATTTTGTTACAATTATTAACGATTCTTTTGAACCCGATTTATTTCCGTATTTATTTACAGGCAGGTCAAATTCTGACCTGCCTGGTAGTCTTAATGGTTATATTTATTGTAACATATTATACTCGTAATTAAAAATAAAATATTCATAAAAAATCCAGATACTTCAAAACCGCCTGATCATCTCAGGCGGTTCATCATTTTGACTATACACAGCACATGCCCCTTTCTTCTTAATTGTATGTACCAGAACATCTTATATCTTCTTTACCCGTTATTATTTTACATTAAGCTGATGACGAAAATATAAAAGTGGGACTAAACATACATCATCTGACCTCGAATCTTTATTTTTATTCTTACCTGATTTCCGCATGAAAGAAAAAAATCATGCTCATATACACACTTATGGTTTACAAATCACAAAAAGCAGCATCTTTATATAGTGAATTTGCAAATTCAAAAAATTTAAAGGAGGCAAAAATTATGCCAGGAACATTTAACGGAACAACTTTAACTATTTCAGCTACCCCCGTAGACGGTGCACTGATTCCCGATAAAAGTGCAACAAATGTAGCGGGAATTGCCATTGTGGGGTCAGATATGTATTGCGTAAAGACAACCGGTCTTAAAACTACATTACTCAAAACGACTGACTACATGGCAACAAAAGCAACTGCCATAAAAAAAGATCTGAACTGGTTCGCTCTGGGACTTACCAAAATTGGAAATTATCTGTATATGCTTGCAGAAGACCATAAAGGTTACGGCGGTTCTACAACCATCGTAAAACTGGATACCAAAGGCAATCAGCTCGGTACGTACAGTATCAATGAAATTTGTCCAAAAGGCGCATTAGGTATCACTGCAGCTGACGGAACTAACGAGAAATTTATCATTATGCATTACGCTGACAAGAGCAATGCTGGGACATTAGCTTTCAGTGTTGTAGACTGGAAGGCTGCTGAAGCAGCAAGTACATTCACAGTTACTAACTCAGGTTTTGGTTATACCACACGGCTTCAGGATATTTACTATCACACTTCATTTGGATTATTTATCCTGACAAATAACACTTTTTCAACACTTCAGAACCGTATTCTGGTAGTTGATTATCATCTTACTGATGATAAAGGTAAAAAATACACTCCATGTTCGGTCATCAATGTAAATAAAACAGGTGAATATAAGCAGTACAACCTTGAATCAATCTGTATGAAAGCCAATCACCTTGTGCTTGCATCCAATGTTATAACATCTGATGGAACCGCAGAAGATAAATTCTCTGTGCTGGAAGGCATTACCTACTCCGGTAAAACCTATACTTTTGCATGCGGTTTTAAAGCAGGAGCCCGTGTACCTACCAAAGTAGATCCCAACTATGAAACAACTAATCTGGGATGTGTATCCTTTAACGGAAACAATACTCCATATTTTATAAAACAAAGTCAAGATAAAGTCGCTGTTCTTGGCTACTGTAAAAATTATATGAATACAAGCGCAGGTGTATCTCACTTTAAAACATTCACTGACGGTTTATTAGGTCATGCCAACGGTATGAGCTGTTTTAACGGAAAATTCTTTGTTGTCGCAGGAAATAACAAAGTGGTTGCTATCAGCAGTAACAAAGAGGATGAGGAAATAACATATACAGTAACTCCCAACGATAACGATAAATCATTTGCTCTTAAAGCAATTAATTATTTTTATGAGGCAAATACAGCTTTATTATTGTCCGTTGTTGACGGAACATTAAAGCTCTATAAATGTACATTTGAAAATGAAAAAAATGTAAAAGCCACTTATCTTTGTACACTGGTAAACGCCGGTCAGCCTACATCCCAGGATATTTTCTATCACAATAAATTAGGGCTTTTTGTCGGAACCAGTAATCCACATACTGTAAGTGGAGTAACGACTAAAATCACAACAAAAAACACCTTGCTTCATTATAATCTGAAAAAACTTGATGATAGCAAACTTTTATATCCGGATTTCGGATTTGTTACAGATATTCCTGCTAAAGATGCTCAGGGCCGCAAATATAACAGTTTTGAACTGGAATCAGTGGCTCTGGATCAAAATAATAAATTAATCGCTGTGTGCAATGTCAATGTCAAAGATGCTACCCACACCAGTGGTTTAGCATCCACTGACGGCTTCTTTCAGTATAATACGCTTGAATTTATTACAGCTTGATTTCGCTACATCAATAACAGCATAAATTTCCATTATAAAAAGCAGGCAGTTTTTCGCCTGCTTTTTATAATTCCAATTTTCTATTTAACAACAACTTTTTTATTATCTGACCATACGCCAAACTGTTTAATACCATTCAACAACGTATATGCATGCGCTTTCAAATAGTAAACTCCCGGTTTTATATTTTTAAAAGTAACTGTATTTTTCTTTTGATTTTTTAATACAATATTTTCTCCTGAATCTGCATTCTTAAGTACGCAATCAAACCCATCACTGTATTTTAAATTTCCAAACTGTGCGGTTACTGTTTTCTTTTTCCCGGTAATTTTTATTAATTTTATATTATCTTTATTTAGTTTAACAGGAGGCATACGCATTTCATTAGACCACCTGCTATAACTTTTTTTACCATTTTGAACAGTATAAGAACGGACTCTGGCAAATCCCATAGTCGGCACTTTTTTTAATATACAGGTTGTGTTTGCAGAATTTTTATTAGCTAATACCTTAGTACCATCATATATTTGATATTGATATCCATCTGCATTCTTTACTTTTCCGCTCAAATCAATTGTAACATAGATTTGTTTGTTTACTATATCTGAATCAACAGATTTTATATACGGACGATTTGTTTCTGGTTTTGAAGCAGTTCCCTCACTTACAAAAGGAATACCATTCATCTTACAGTAATAGTATGCATATGAATTTTTCTTTCCATGAACTGTTAGAGAATCACAATTTATGAACGCCTCAGCACCTATCTCAGTAACTGTTTCAGGTATATATAACGTTTTCAGTTTTCGACAGTCAGCAAATGCAAAAAAATCTATACTTTGAAGATTTTGGGGAAGTTTAACACTCGTCAGTTCACCGCAGTATATAAATGCACTTTGTCCAATTTTTTTCACATTATCAGAAAGTATTACCCTTTTAAGCTTTGGACATGTGCTAAAGGCAAAAACTGGAACAGTATCTACTGAAGCCATCCACTCTACTTCTTCTATATTCAAATTATCTTCAAAACAAAATTTTTCTACTTTAGAAACCGAAGGAAGAAGCATTATCTTCTTATAATCTCCAGTTGGGTATTCTCCATACACACGGCTCTCTGAAATTTTCAACTGTTCATACTTATTTTTACTTTCAATGGTTATCTGTGATTTCATAGCAGCTTCTGCTGAGACAGATGCAGAAATTGCTACACACGTTAAAGCAATCAACAATATTTTCTTTACTTTCTTCAGCTAATAAATCATAATACTTTTTAGCAGTTACAATTTTTTCTTCTTGTTCAATAGTAATAGGCGTCGCTATTTCTTCTATTAAAGCATTAATTTTATCTACCTTTTCAGTATCACTAAGATTTTCATCAATCTCAACACATTTACTGTTCTTAGTATAGAGTTTACTATCAACTAAATTAATAACTTTATTACCAGACTTACCTAAATCTCCATAAGCAATAACAGCATCAAGCATAACTCCTTTAAGTCTTTCAGCATTGTTTTCTTTAGTTTTACGAAGAACAGCTAATCGTTGCTCTTCCTTTTTACAAGATTCAGCTTCAAGATTAAACATAGTATATGCTTTACGATAACTATCAAGTTTGGATTTAAGACTTTCTTGTGTAATAGCAAGACGTTCTTCAAGTTCAGGAGTTAATTTACCTCCATTTTCTTCTAACTCAAGAAATATATCCTCAAGTTCAGTCGTACTATTATACATACTTGCCATTATTTTCTACGTTTAGGTATATTATAAGCAGAACGATAATAAGGATTTAAATAACCAAATAAATGAGTATAATCACTAGCAGTCATTTTACCTGTATTAGTTCTATATTTATAAATAGCTTCAGTATATTTCTTCCATAGTTTTTTTTACTAAACCAAGATTACCAACAAATCCACCATTTTCAAATACAAAGGCTTCTGTATTTTTAGTAGTTCTAAAACGGTTATTAAAACTATAAAATCTTCTTCCCATAACTTTAATATTTAAATAGTTAATAATTTATTTATTATTTCTCATTTCTTCATCTTTAACTACTTTAAGAACAACAATATTACATAAAAGACCATAACAAAGATATTTATTAAATACACAATCAGGACAATTTCCAATATGTTTATTTTTAACATGAAAGTGTTTAAGTTTATCAATCTCTGAAGTCATATCCAAGTTCATTTAATTCTTGTTCTATAAGTTTACATATAATAGTAGCATTAGGATGCGCTTTACCTGTGGTATGATACACACGTTTCTTAATTATATCAAACCATTCTTTTGTGGAATATGTATAAATACATCTAGTAGCAGTATCAAGAGGAAGTTTACCACGAGCATCTTGACGATGGATTTTATATTTATCTACAAGAATTTTATATTCTTCAAAATCTCTTTTACATCCATTAAGATAAACATTCATAGCTTCATCTAAATCAGCATTATTATCATTATTAAAAAAAGATAATTATAATTATGATAAAGTAGTTATTGATCAATTTTGC
>ERZ825137.2014-NODE-2014-length-24574-cov-3.654921_pt1 | contig 24574 bp, 17 predicted proteins | sample MGYA00519873_ERZ825137 | MGnify/ENA primary metagenome ERZ825137 (study PRJEB31778, sample SAMEA3449190) | human gut metagenome | biome: human gut; feature: human-associated habitat; material: faeces | place: United Kingdom | collected 2010/2012 ...
CATCCGCGCCGAGATCCCCGCCATGTTCGCCGCCGGCATCCCCTCGTTCAAGATGTACATGACCTACCCCGCCATGATGATCGGCGATCAGGACATGTTCTGCGCGCTGCAGGAGCTGAAAAAATACGGCGGCATCGCGGGCGTTCACTGCGAAAACGCGGGCGTGATCGATGCGCTGATCGCGCAGCACAAGGCGGAAGGGAAGACGGCCCCGTCGTCGCATCCTGAGTGCCGCCCGAATCCGCTTGAGGCGGAGGCGGTTGCCCATCTGCTGCGCATTGCGGAGGTCGCGGACGTTCCCATCGTGATCGTGCATCTGAGCACGAAGGAGGCGCTGCTCGAAGTTATGCACGCGCGTGAGCGCGGCCAGAAGGTCTATGTCGAGACGTGCCCGCACTATCTGCTGCTGGACGACAGCGTTTATTATCAGGAGGACTATTCCGCCTCTGCCCGCTATATCTGCGCGCCGCCCATGCGCAAGAAGGAGGATCAGGCGGTTTTGTGGAAGGCCCTTGCCAACGGCAGCATCCAGACCGTCTCGACCGACCATTGCAGCTTTACGCTGAAACAGAAGGACGCCGGACGCGGCGACTTTACGAAGATCCCCGGCGGTCTTCCCGGCGTGGAAACGCGCGGCGAGCTGCTCTATACCGCAGGCGTGGCCGAAGGCCGCATCACAAAGGAGCAGATGTGCGCCCTGCTGTCCGAAAACCCCGCCCGGCTCTATGGCGCATATCCGCGCAAGGGCGTGATCGCGCCCGGCAGCGACGCGGACATCGTCGTCTACGATCCTGAGGCTGACACGGTCATCACCGCGCAGACGCAGCTTTCCGCCGCAGGCTACACGCCCTATGAGGGCTTCAAGACCAGGGGTTCCATCGCACAGGTCTATCTGCGCGGCACGCTCGCCGTCGACCACGGCGAAATGAAGAACGGCCCCATCGGCACGTACATCCCGCGCCATCCGGGAAGTCTGTAAGCATAAGCGCAGCGGCCCGGCACGGGCTGCTGCGCTGGTTTCTTTCTGGATTTGATTGACAGTGCCCGGAAACTGTGGTACAGTGAGATCACAGCCAGTGATATACGGGGCGTCTTGGACGTGGTTGCCGGGGGGGCTTCGGCCTTTTGATCCGCCTTGAGCGGGCACATCGGTTTCGGAAAGAGCATTGGCACAATAAATACAGCTGATGAGACACCGGCCGAAAGGGGCGATTCGCCCGAGCGTCCACCGTCCAAGGCTGTATTTGCGCTCCTGCGGTCCCGGTAATCCTGCCGCGGCGGGAACCCCGGTCTTGATTGCCGCAGGAGCGTTTTTCATGTTTGCAGGCGCATTCTCTCCGGCATTTCCTTCAAAATACAGCCTCCCATTCTCATGCATGGCATGACAACGGGAGGCTGTTTCGCAGATTCCTGCCGCTCAGGTTTGCTGGGCGGCTTTTTCCATGAGCTTCTGATAGACCGGGCGCATGGCAGGCTCGGAGACGGAGGATAAAACATCTTGCACCGAAAGCCAGCGGACGGCGCTGTTTTCATCCGGCTTGCAGCGGATGGGGGATTTGTCGTCGGCCTCCAGCAGATACGTCGCGTTCAGATGCAGGTGGGCGCAGACGAATTTTCCACGCTTGACGTGCGGCGCGACGTGCAGGATTTCGAGTGAGAAGATATCCGGGGAGACGGGCGCGGCCAGCACGCCGGATTCCTCATTTGCCTCGCGCAGCGCGACGGAAAGAAGGTCGGCTTCCCCATCGGCGTGTCCGCCGAGCCAGGCCCAGGACTGATAGAGATTGTGATAGGCCATGAGCACCTTCGTCCTGTCCGGGTTTACGATCCAGCAGGAGGCGGTAAAGTGCGCCGTAGCGTTTTCGCGCGTAAGGAGATCGGAGAAGCAGTCCATGTCGGCCAGCATCTGCCGCCGGTCGGCCTCCTCCTGCTCGTTATAAGGCGCAAACGCCTCGATCTGCGCGCGCAGGCGGGTAAGCTCAGTCATGCTCGTAGGCCATCATCTTGTCGATGCGCCGCTGGTGACGTTCGACGCCGGAGAACGCCGTGTCCAGCCACACGTCGACGATCTCAAGGGCCAGCAGTTCGCCCGTCACGGCTGCGCCGAGGGCCATCATGTTGGTGTCGTTGTGCTCGCGGGTGAGTCTTGCGGACATGGGGTTGTCGAGCAGCGCGCAGCGGATGCCCTTGACCTTGTTGGCCGTGATGGACACGCCGATGCCGGTCGTGCAGCAGACAATGCCGCGGTCGCATTCGCCGCTGGCGACGGCCTGCGCCGCCGGGCCCGCAAAGTCGGGATAGTCACAGCTGTCTTTCGTGTAGCAGCCGAAGTCCTTATAGGCAAGGCCGCGCTGTTCGAGATGCTTCATAATGGCGTGCTTGAGATCAAGCGCGCCGTGGTCACAAGCGAGAGCGATCATAGGGGTGTTCCTCCTGCGGTTTTTCTTTTATTATACCGCAGAGGACACAATTTGCAAGCGCAATCGTTTCAGCCGCTGACGCTGATGCTGCGGACAAGGCCGTCCGTGCCGGTGCGAATGATGCAGGAAAGCTCCCCGCAGCCGATGTCGATCGTATAAAAGCCGTCATGATCCCACCAGATCCACGCGCAGAGCGCGTCGCCGGAACTGCCGTAGAGGAACTGTTGCCGCTCCTGCTCCGGCGTCCAATCGGCAGCGGGAAGCGCGGCTAGAACATGGTCCAGATTGTCGCCGAGCTGAATGCCGCGCAGGAAGTCCGGCGAGGAGCCGATTCCCGGCCCGCCGTAGAGCAGCTCGTCCTCGCAGTACCATGCGTCCAGCCGGACGGTGCCGTCGCTGTGCTGTGTAAATTGATAGCTCACGCCGTCGACCGTAAAGTTGTCCCCGCGCATTTTGCCCTTCCGGACGGGACTGCCCTGATAGGCTGCCGCCCTTTGCAGAACGGCTGCGTAATCCATGCCGGGGAAGACCCCGTTCGGAAGCACAAGCTCACAGCGCTGCACCGGCAGAGAACGGTCTGTCTCTGCCGCATCGGGAAGCGCGATGGGGTCGCCCGACAGCGATGCGTCCGTATACATCTCCACGCGGTCGTCAGAGCGCCAGCGTGTCAGATCGAACCGGTCGCTGCCGCTTGAAAAGCGGCCTGTGTGCAGATCCTGTTCCAGATAGCCGAAGCGGGCCTTCGGCGCGTTGATGTCGATCAGCCACCACGCACCGTCCAGCAGCGGCGCACCGAGCGGGTGCACCTGCCCGTTTTCCTCACAGACAAGCTGCGTTTTCGTGTGCGCAAGCGTGCAGTCAGTCCTGCCCTCCGGGCAGGAGGCCGTTTCCGTTTCGAGCCGGAACGTGTATCCGTCCGCGCTTCCCAGCGTCACGGAAGCGCCTGCGCAGGCGGTAAAGCTCGCGGCCATCTGCTTTAGCAGCTGCCCTTCATAGCGTGCCTGCAGATACGGGTTATAGCCGGAAGCATCGGTTTCATCCGCCCCGCGCGGCCAGTGGATCGTGACCTCGTAACAGCCATCTTTTACGCCGCAGAGATAGACCATCTCGTTCTGCTCACCCGCCTCGACGGAGATCGTCTCGCCACGCTGCGTCACCTCGCTGAGACAGCCGCGCGCGGTATAGCCGGCGGAGCATTCGGTGATCGTCTTTTCAACATAGCGGACGGCGAACGTCGAGCCGGTGCTGTAGGTGCTGCGCCAGAGGTCGTCCTGCTCGTCGTATTCCCAGCCGGTCGTGGGCAGATACGCGCCCCAGCCTCCGGCCTCGTCCGGGAAGGTGGAGAAGTACGCGTCAATATGAACGGCCCTGCCGTAGCCGTCCATGCCGTTATAGAAGCTCGGATAGAAATAGCCTTGTATATTATTCGCACCATGGGTCGCGGCGTAAATGTCGCGCAGATAGTCCGTCAAGCGGCCGGACTGTTCATACACGGCCAGCGCCGTGCCGTCCGTGTCCTTTGTCCAGCCGAGCAGGCGGTAGTCCTGCGTCTGGCTGCGATAGGTGACGGTCACGAGATAGCGGGTGCTGTCCAGCAGGTATTCCCGCCCATCGATGTATGAAAGGCCGGTATCGGTGCCCAGCATGAAGGTGCGCCCGTCGGCATTTTCCGGCGCGATCGCAATTTTGTAGCTCCAGAGCTGCAAGTCTCCCTCCGGGTCGAGGCCGGACAGGGATGCAAGCTGCTCGAGGTTCACCATCTGCGCGTCCTGCACCGTATCTGTTACAGTCTCAAATCCGCCGTCGGTCAGCACCTTATATTCGATTGGCTCCGGCAAAATGACCTGCGCGATATAATATTCGGCGTAGTCCTCTATACTGGAAAAGAACGCGCTTGTCGGGGGCGTGCTGTCTGCCTCTGCGGGGCTGTCTGCGGTAGAAGAAGCGGGCGGCTCTTCCTCCGGCTGCTCTGCGTCCGTCTTCGGGTCGGTCAGGAAGCACACGGCCACGGCGATGGACACGAATACCGCCGCCAGCACGACCCAGAACGCAGGCTTTTTGTAATTTAAAACGGACTTGATGCGGCCCTTCACGCCCGTCTCGCCGAAGGCCAGCGGGCAGGCCGTGATCATCCGGCGCGGGACGCTGCATTGCAGCAGCGCACGGGAATAGGCCGTCTTGCAGCTCTCTCCCAGCTCGCGCACGACCTTTTCATCGCAGGCCGCCTCGATATCGCGGCAGAATAAAACATACGCCAGCCAGCAGACGGGGTTGAACCAGTATGCCGTCAGGAGCAGGAAGCCCAGCGGCTTCCAGAGCTGGTCGCCGCGCTTTAAATGTGCGCGCTCGTGCGCCAGAACCATGTCCTGCGCGCCGGGCTCCAGCCCGAAGGGCAGATAAATTCTTGGCCGAATCACGCCGAGGATGAACGGGGACGGGACGAATTCCGACTGGAACACGTTTCCCTCCAGCCGCACCGCCGTGCGCACGCGAAGCCGCAGACGCAGCGCGGAAATGGCCGCGTACAGGATAAGCACCGCGCAGCCGCCGAGCCAGACCCACGCGGCAAGCCACGTCAGAATTTGCAGCGGGTTCGCGCTCTGCGCGGGGTCGGGCGTGAATGCAGCCTGTAAGGGCGGATTTACAATGGCGTCGACCGCCGGGATGCCGCTCGTGATGGCTGGCGCGGCGGAATACACGATCTCCGGCTGCACCGGCTCCGCGCTCGGAATGAGGCTCAGCACGCTTTCAATCGAGAACGGGCACAAAAGCCGCACCGCCGCCAGCGCCCACAGGGCGCACAGCAGCCATTTCGGCGCTTTTTTGAACGCCAGCCGCACCAGCACGATCGCAAAAATCAGAACTGCCGCAGACAGGCTGCGGTTGAGAAAGCCGAGAAAAAGATTTGTCATGGCCGCTTCTCCTCATAGCCGTCGATCATGGCGCGCAGCCGGTCGACCTCGTCCTGCGAAAGCTTCGTCTTGCGCGCGAACGCCGCGATAAACGCGGGGAGCGAGCCTTCAAACGTCTTCTCGACCAGCTCGTCCAGCTCTGCCGCCTGCGCCTCGTCCTTGGAGACGAGGGAGGAGACGAGGCCGTTTTCGTTTTTTACGATGCCGCGCTCGCCTAGACGGTGGATGACCGTATACGTCGTCGTCCGGCTCCAGCCGAGCCTTTCTTTGCACAGCTTCGCCAGCTCCGCGCTGGGCAGCGGCTCATGCTCCCATAAAATCAGGCAGAACCGGTATTCGCTCTCAAAGATCTTCGGGGTGGACATAGGCATTCCCCCCCTCCTTGTCTAATACGTTAGACTGTAATTGCAGTCTAACGCATTAGACTGCTCTTGTCAAGCCCCCTTTGCAAAAGGGCAGCTTTTTGCGGACAGAAAATTTTCGGCAGGATGCAACCCTTGCGGAATTTTTGCGTGTAGGAAAGAGAAGCGCGGATGCGAACGCGGCGCGGCCCACAATATCTTGTGGCGGGTGTTACGTCTACCTCGCAACATGGGCCGAAATGGGCTGAAATGCTTGGTAAAACAGACATTTTCGTAAAAATCGGTTGCAATTTTTAATTTTTATGGTAAACTGGTTACATAAAATCTGCGGCTGCAACAGGCCGCAAATTGAAAGAGGTGCACTTATGAAGCGTACATTTGGAAGATTCATGAGCCTGCTGCTGGTGCTCGCCATGGTATTGGCGATGGTTCCGGCGGCATTGGCTGCAAATCAGGCGTACAGCGTCGAGCCGGACTCGACGATCAAGATCAAGACGTCGATCACAGGCTTTACTGTGACAAACTGGGAATCCAGTGATGAGAGCGTCGCGACAGTCGCAGCTGTCAGCGGCAGCAAAACAGAGGCGATCGTGACCGGCAAAAAGGCCAGCAACACGGCCATCCGGATCACGGCTACCGGTACATTGGCAAATGGCAGATCCCATTCGGAGTATTTCACGGTTTATGTGCGGGACGCATATACCCTCACGCTGGCGCTCAGCAACAGTAATATCAACGGCACGGTTGCGCTGAATCAGGGCGACACCAGAACGCTCACCGCGACTGTCACGGTCGGCAGCAGCGGCGTGAGCGCAGGCAATCTGGCAAACTGCGAAGTTCATTTCACCAGCGATAACGATGCCATCTCGGTTACTCCTGCTAGCGCGAAGGTCACCGCAAGCACGGTCGGCAACTACACGACCTATAAGGTTGAAGCGACTGTCAAAGCAGAGAAGGTCGGCGGCGCAACGCTGACGGCGCAGGTCTGGTATCAGGGTAAAGATGGCATGAAGCCGTCCACGTCCGCGACTGCGACCAAGACCATCGGCTTCAGAGTCAGCGGCGCGGCGACGATCTCGGTCACGCTTCCGACCGCCCAGCAGGTATTGTCGCTGGAGGCAGGCGGCACGTCTGCCACGCTGCAGCCGAAGGTGACCGGCTATTCCGGCACGACCCAGCCGAAGCTGCTGTATCTGTACGACACCACAGACAACAGGCTGTATGTCCGTCCCAATACCGCAACGACCTCTGCGACCGTCGAGCCGTACAAGGCCTGCGACGCGACGAATATCTATATCTGCATTGAAAGCTATAATATCGGCAAGACATATAATGATGTCAAGGATGACCCGGAGCATTCGATTACCGGTTCTTATGCCGTCTGCACGGTCAGCATCAAGAATAAGGGCATGGCTGTCACCGCGCTGGAGGTCAGGAACGATCAATCCGTGACTGTGACGGACATTGACGGGAAGACGACCACGACCCGCCTGCAGACCCAGCTCGACAGCGGCGCGATGGTCTTCGGCCTGCAGGATTCAAACTATAATCACGATAAGAACGGCACAAATATTAAAAACTCCAACCTGATCTTCACCGAGCTCACACTGACCGCGCGCATCAAGGCGCCCGACACGCTGCTTAACAGTGAAACGGATCGGAAAAATGCGTACTCCCGCATCGAGTGGACAAGTTCCGCGCCCACTGTTGCAAAGGTAAGTGAAACGAATTCGGACAAGGATTCGGCGACCGCGAAGATCAAGGCGGTCGCACCCGGCACGGCGACGATCACCGCGAAGGTCGACGGCAATGTCACCGCGACGTATGCGGTCACGGTCTATCAGGGCCGCGCTTTCCGCGTCACAGAAGAGCCGAGCATCGGCGAGACGGTCGGCAAGATGACGGACACCGAGCTCAAGGCCATGTTCGAAAAGGAAACGGCTAAGGTCGAGATCCAGACCAGCATCTATGCGGACGAGACGATGATCTATGAGCTGCCGGTCAAGAGCGCGAAGGTCGTGAGCGGATCGACAGCAAACAGCAGGAAGTTCAAATATACGCTCAACGGGCTTAAGACAGCCACAAAGGATTTTTTCTACAACAGAGACGACGTTGCCGACTATGGCGTTAACACGGACAAGGAAGTGACCTTCTCCGACATTTCCTTCTCGGAGCAGCCCGCAAACGCGGCCTATAAGATCACGGACACCATTGCCGATCTGGCCATGACAGCGTCGGTTTCGACGGGCAAGATCAAATCCGTGGTCTGGTACATGAACAGCGACCAGACGACCGGCGGTGTGGATAAAGCAATTCAGACAGACAAAATTACCGATAAGCCTACGAACTACCGTTCGGTTCTGTCCAATCTCAAGCAGTACATCACCGGTACCGGAACCTATGTGTTCTACTGCCGCGTCACGACCGACGACGGCAAGTATGCCGAAACACGCAAGGCCATCATCACCATCACGGGTGAGAACCACATCAACATTGTCTTCAACCCGACTACGGTAAAAGCCGGCGGGACGTTCACCATCACCGGCACGCCGCAGGAGTATGTGAGCGGCAAGCTGACCAATGTGACCGGCAAGACCTATACGATCACATGGACCTCGAGCGACGAGAACATTGTTAAGCTCTCCAGCAAGACCAGCACCAACAGCAGCCCCTCCATCACCGCGACGGCCAAGGCAGGCGGTCAGGTCACCATCAAGGCTGAAACGACGATCGGCGCGAAAAAGTATGCTGCCGAAGTGAAGTTCACCGTCACTGTCCCCGAGGCGGACACTGTCAGCCTGACGCTCGGCGAGAACGACACCTATGTCCAGCTCGACGGCAGCAAGCTTGCCGCGGCAGTCAAGACCGCCGCCAAGACCACTCCCAGCACCTTTACCTTTGAGTCCCCGGCCAACGGCACGCTCTACACCACGAGCGCCATGTCCGGCACGGTCAGCACGACGACCAAGTATTCTGCCAGCGAAGTCAGCAAGATGGTCTACCGTCCGACGAGAACCACCGGCACGCACACCATCAGGTACGCCGCCTATGACGGCAACGCCCAGATCGCGACCGGCACGATCAATGTCGTGACCAGCGCAAGCACGGTCGAATACCACATCTCCGCCAATGAAAAGCAGCAGATGATCGTCAGCGACTTCCAGCGCGTCTACGGCTCCGGTCTGAGCACCGTGACCTTCGGCACGAACTCCGATAACCGCGGCGCACTGTACAAGGGCAGCACGACCAGCTCCGGCAAGGTCGGCAGCGAGGCCTACAGCGTTTCGACCGGCTCGAACCTGCTGAAAAACGTCTGCTTCATCGCGGGCAGCACCACGTCGAAGTACACCGTGACCATCCCCTTCACGGCAAACGGCTCGTCCGGTCAGATGAACGGCCAGCTTGTGGTCTATGTCAACGACACCCACACGCTGAACTCCACCGGCGCGTCCTTCCGCTCCATGGGCATTGCAAACGAACTCACGCCGGATAACGCCACCGGCAGCACCTACATCACCATTGACCGTGTCGTCGGCGGCAAGCTCTATTCCAGCTACACCAGCATCAAGAACTGCACCGCGCTGACCAGCAAGGATTTCGGCAGCACGAAGTTCTACTTCTCTGGCTCCGGCAGTCTGGATAACCTCTATATCCTGCCGCTGGCCGACAGCAAGAGCGTCGAGGTCAGCTACACCATCGACGGCAGCACGAAGGGCACGCTGTCCTTCAAGGTCAACCAGCAGACGGCCTCCAGTCAGTTCACCGACGTGAGCGGTTCTTACAAGTGGGCGGCCAACTCGGTCGACTTCATGTACATGAACGATATCATCAAGGGCAACAACACCAAGAACCCGAAGCTCTTCGGGCCGGGCGCCAAGATGACCCGCGCCATGCTCGTCACGGTCCTCTACCGTGCGGCAGGCGAGCCCACCGTTACCGGTATCACCAACAAGTTCACCGACAACAAACAGGGCCAGTACTACTACAACGCAGTCCTCTGGGCCTCCAACATGGGCATTGTCAACGGCGCGACCGCCACGACCTTCGACCCGAACGGCAATGTCACCCGTGAGCAGATCGCGGCTATCCTGTACCGCTACGAAGGCAGTCCGACCGTGACCGGTTCTCTGAGCGGCTATCCCGATCAGGCGCAGGTCAGCTCCTTTGCCGTCACGGCAATGCAGTGGGCTGTCGGCACCGGCATCATCACCGGCGTCACCTCCGGCGGCAGGACGACCCTCTCCGCAAAGGGCAACGCCACCCGCGCTCAGGTCGCCGTCATGCTCCACCGCTTCCTGACGTTCTAAGCATATCGACCCCTCGCCCCCGGCTCACGCCGGGGGCGTTTTTGCGCACAAAAAGTCGCCCCTACCAACTGCGTTTGAATTTCGCCGGTTTTCGCGGATAATGGGTAATCTATCCGTCTTAGTATGAAAAATCTCCCCTTGCCGGGCGGCAAGGGGAGGAGATGAGGGCGTTTACCCTTCGAACTGACTGTGGTACAGATTGGCGTAGAAGCCGTTTTTGGCGAGCAGGTCCTCATGGCGGCCCTGTTCAATGATGTGGCCGTCCTTCATAACGAGGATGACGTCCGCTTCGCGGATGGTGGACAGACGGTGGGCGACGACGAAGCTTGTCCGGCCCTGCATCATGGTGTCGAACGCCTGCTGGATATGCGCCTCGGTACGCGTGTCGATGGAGCTGGTCGCTTCGTCGAGAATGAGCATGGGCGGCAGGCAGAGCATCACGCGCGCAATGCACAGCAGCTGCCGCTGTCCGGCGGACAGCGCGCCGCCCGTGTCGGACAGCACCGTGTCATAGCCCTCCGGCAGACGGAGGATGAAGGAATCCGCGTGCGCCATGCGCGCGGCGGCTTCAACCTCGGCATCCGTCGCGTCCGGCTTTGCAAGGCGGATGTTCTCGCGCACGGAGGCCGTCTTGAGCCACGTATCCTGCAGCACCATGCCGTACTGGCGGCGCAGCATGCGCGAAGCGGCGATGCAGTCCTCGGGCTGCATGTGGACCTCGCCGTCCAGCAGCAGGTGGCAGATGCCGGGCAGGCGCACCAGATGGATGCCCTGTTCCGGGTGGGTGATGGGGCAGGGCGGCAGCTGCAGCTCGGCGCGCACCTGCCAGTGGGGGGAGGTTCCGCGTACCTGGAGCCGAATGGGGGTCTGCCAGCCGGAGACCTGCACCTCGTAGCGGTGCTCGTTGGCCAGTTTCTGGCGGGCGATGCCCTGGAGCGTGGCCTCGGGCGAGGCGCTCTCACGAAAAGCCAGCAGGGCGCCGAAGGCCCGGGTGGCATTGACGCAGAACTCACCGCCCGCCATGCGCAGACGGCGTTCCTCCACTGAGACGAAACCGGCCTGTTCCGCCCCCAGGCTGTCAGGACGCATGGCCTGCCGGGCCAGCTCCGCCTGCCGGGCCGCATCCAGGCCTGCGGCGGGGAAAAAGAGCGTCGTGTTGCCGCCGGGGCTCCATTTGGAAAAATCGAGTGCTGGCATAACCCATCCTTTTGTATCTATTCAGTATGCTACAGGCGGGCCCGACTGTCCAGCCACCGGGCATGCCCGGCAGGTGCCGGGTGACCGCCGGACGGCTCCGTTCCCTGCCGGGAGCCGCGGTGCAGAGGGCGCTGAAAGAAAGAACGCTTGCCCTTTGCTGCGAAACGCGCTAGTTTTTAAAGGTGTCAATACCCTTTCCCATAAAGGAAAAAGGTAGCTGGCGCATATTGCCTGGCATGTTGCAGGCAAAACAATAACTTTTTTGGGAGGCATCATGAAATCTTTCCGCCTGCTGGCCCTTACCGCCGCGGTTCTTCTGAGCTTCGCCGTGGCTGCCGTGGCCGCTCCTGTCTGCAGCAAGAAGGTCAACAGCTTCGACTTCGTCGTGGACTACTCCGGCTCCATGATGATGAAGAATGACAAAATGAAGCAGGACAAGATCGAAGTGGCCAAGATCGTCCTGAAGCGCGTCAACGCCGCCATCCCCGCCCTGGACTTCAAGGGCGGCCTGCACACCATCGCTCCTAACGGCACCGTCATCGAACAGGGCCCCTGGAACCGCGCCGCCATGGATAGCGGTATCAACACCCTGCGCAGCGGCTTTGCCACCTTCGGCCGCATGACCAACATGGGCGACGGCCTGCAGACCTACGAGCCCTTCCTGAGCTCCATGGAACGCAGCGCTGCCCTGATCCTGGTGACCGACGGCGACAACAACCGCGGTATGGATCTGGTGGAAGTGGCCCGTCAGGTGTACGCCACCCAGCGTAACATGGTCATCCACGTGATCTCTCTGGCCGACACCCCCCAGGGCGAAGCCACCGTCAAGGCCATTGCCGGCATGAACCCCGCCTCCGTGCTGGTTCGCGCTGAAGACCTGGCCACCAGCGACGCCGAAGTGGAACGCTTCGTGCTGGCCGTGTTCTGCCAGGAAGAAACCGTGATCGTGCTGCGCGGCGTCAACTTCGCTTTTGACTCCTATGCCCTGGACAGCAAGGCCATGGGCATCCTGGACGAAGCCGCCGGCCTCATCAAGTCCAAGCCCAACACCAAGATCGTGCTGACCGGCTGGACCGACTCCCGTGGTACCGACGCCTACAACGCCAAGCTGTCCAAGAACCGCGCCGAAGCCGTTAAGGGCTACCTGGCCAAGCAGGGCGTGCCCGCCAGCCGCATGACCGCCATCGGCAAGGGCAAGTCCTTCAAGTACAGCAACGACAGCGAAGAAGGCCGCTACATGAACCGTCGTACGGAGATCTCCTTCGACTAAACGGCGCCCCTTTCCCCCTTTGAATGAAACCCGGCGGAAACGCCGGGTTTTTCCATTAAGGAGTGATGACAGATGAAAAAAATCCTGGCAGTCAGCCTGCTGACCAGTCTGCTGTGCGGCGGCTGCGCCCTGTTCGGCGGGGACGAAGGCTCCAGCCCGGCTACGGCCGCCCCTGCTGAAGAAGCCGCCACCGAAACCGCCAAAGCCCCTGAAAAGGCTCCGGCCAAGGCTGCCCCCGTGTCCCAGTCCAAACTGGAAGCCGACCTGTACAAGACCGGCCAGAGCCTGGTGGGCCGTGCCGCCCGCACGGTGATGCCCTCCAAGGCCCACAAGGAAGTGCGCAAGGTGGGCAAGGAATACGTGGCCACCTATGTGGAAGTGGATACCGACAGCCTGACCACCGAAGTGCGCAAGGGCTCCCGTGGTTATGTGGGCTTCATCCGCTATTCCGAGCATGTCTATGAATGCCGCGGTGCCAGCAAGAGCGGCGCTCTTTCCGCTCCCTGCGAAAAGATCAAGACCCGCAATCTCAATGAAATGATCCGCTACGACGGCAAGAAGTGGCAGTACTAAAAATAAGTTCCTTTGTGTGTAGAGGTAAATCTAGATTTGCTATCATAGATTAACGACTAGATAGACATATACAACAATATATTAAGCATATCCCCTTCCATATTTATATGGATAGGGGGTATGCTATGGAGGCTTTATGGAAAAAGATAAAATATCATACTATAGAGATATTCTAATAAACCCTGTTAAAGAATGTGCTTTGTATAAGCCTAGGTTCGGCCATAGCAAGAAAAATGGCTACTCTCTTGCTGATTTTCAGTCTCTCTATAGAGGTGATGCTTTCTATTCTTGGCTAGGGCTTGATAATGATTTAATGTATTCTGCACATAAGGCCGCTGGTGGAATTACAAGTATCTATAGGCAGATTGGAATAGGCTGTGAACGCTTAGTTAGATCGGTTTTTATGGATTATTTAGGACTAAGTAAAACAGATGTTGTATGGTCTTATAAAGTTAAAGGGAGTGGTAATAGGGAACGTACTCTTTATCTTGATGCTAGAATAATTTTTAATAAAATAGAGAATGAAAAAGTAAAAAATAAATTTTATTCTTGGATGTCAGGGATTGCAGAGAATCTTGCGATTACTTCTTCTATCCAAGATGCAATTAAAGGAATTGTATTTGAAGTTCGGCAGGGATATAAAAGCAAAGATTCAAAACGCCAAAATGCAGATATTTCGAATGCTGCAAACGCTTATGCAAATGGATATGTTCCTTGCTTAATGCTGATGTCAGCACAAATAGATGATGATATCGTCTCAAGGTATTATATGGCAAAATGGGCAATCTTGCAGGGGACTTTTGAAGAAAGTCCTCTGTTATCAACTTTTTCTTTTTTTGATAAAATTATTGGATTTGATTTCTTAGAGTTTATGGATAGTAATAAGGAATATTTTAGGGGTGTAGTCAGACAGGTGCTTATAAAACTTATGGATGCTGAGTAAGCTTAATATTTATGCAAAATAGAAAATATACATTTAAATATAATGAATCGATGGGACGGCATGGTTGGCTAAGGCTTACACCTGCATATTCAGTAAAACTAGTTGAAGAAATCATTTCTGACTTAGGATATTCTCCTATTTGTGTCTTAGAACCATTTTCGGGTACTGGGACGACAGAGCTTGTTTGTGCAAATATGGGAATAAATTCTATTGCATTAGAAATAAATCCTTTTTTAGTTTGGCTTGCCAATACAAAATTAAAAATATATTCCAATGAGAATGTAGACAGGTTTTTACTTTCAGCAAATTATATTGTCGAAAATATTGATGTATTCCCTGTTGCAGAGCTGCCGCAGATTTATAACATATCTCGGTGGTGGGGAATAGAGCGGTTGCATTTTTTAGCTCAACTGAAATCTGCTATATACTCTATTCATGATTCAAGTTTTATCGATTTACTTAAAATAGCATTTTGCCGTATGGTCATAGAACTATCAAATGCATCTTTTAACCATATTTCTACATCATTCAGTAACTCTGAAAATTCTTTTTCATTTGATGAATGCAAAAAGCTATTTTTAGCATTCTGCGATGTTGTCGCAAGTGGGGCTTGCCGTCAACCGATAGCGAAATCTCATGTTGAGCTCTGTGATTCGAAAAAAATCCCACATAGATTTTTTAATTGCTACGATGTTGTCATTACATCTCCTCCCTATCCAAATAGGATGTCATATATTAGGGAGCTACGTCCATATATGTATTGGTTAGATTATTTAAAGAATGCAACAGAGGCAAGCGATTTAGATTGGAGAGCTATCGGCGGAACATGGGGGAAAGCTACTAGTTTACTCTTGAGTTGGAATGCTAAATATACATTACCTCCATATGTTTATGAGGTCGCAAATAAAGTATCTTTAGTTGAGAATAAATCATCTACGGCTATGGGGAATTACATTTTAAAATATTTTGAGGATATTAATGAACATTTGTCATCTGTGTATTCAGGAATAAGAGATGGTGGGGAAGTTTTTTATATTATTGGGAACTCGAGTTTTTATGGTACTCTAATTAATTCTGAAGAGATATATGCAGATATAATGGAAAGAATTGGATTTAAAAATGTAAAATATAAAGTTATCAGGAAAAGGAATTGTAATAAAAAATTATTTGAGTTCGTTGTTTCGGGAAAAAAATAAATCAATGTGTAGTAATAAATAAAATATAAGCTATTAAGTATTCTAGTTAGAGGATAAGGCAAGAAAGAAAACTTACTATGCCTAGCCTCCGCAAAGCAGGGGACCTTTTACAAGGAGGCCCATACCTCAACTAGTTTGTGTACCGCTCGATTTTTGTGTCGATGCGGGTGATGACCGACATGCCGGAGCGGATCTCCGGCAGACGTTCCTGTCCGGGCTCGAAGGCGATGCGCACCGGGATGCGCTGGACGACCTTGGTGAAGTTGCCGGACGAGGTGTCCTTGGGCAGCAGGGAGAAGGTGGCCCCGGTGGCGGGCGAGATGCTCTCCACATGGCCCCGGAAGGTGTGGCCGGGGAAGGTGTCGATGAGGATCTCCACGGTTTGCCCTGCCCGGATGTTGCCTATCTGGGTCTCCTTGTAATTGGCCACGATGTAGGGGGGCATGTCCAGCACCAGGGAGACGACCTGCATGCCTTCCCTGACCAGATCGCCCACCTGTATCTTGCGGGCGCCGGTGTGCCCGTCGCCCGGGGCGGTGATGATGGTGTACCCCAGGTCGATGAGGGCGCTCTGCAACTGGGCTTCCGCTGCACGAAGGTCGGCCTCGCGCAGCTGCCTGTCCGCCTTTTGCAGTTCGAGCTTGCGCTCCTGCACCCGGACTTCGGCCAGGGCCTCGCGGTGGCTGTGCTGGGCCGTGCGCAGGTTGATCTCGGCCGAGTCCGCCTCGCGCGTGGAGACGGCGTTGCATTTGAAGAGCTTCTGCACGCGGGCGTTCTCACGACTGGCCAGATCGAGACGGGCCGCCGCGTTCTCCGCGGCCACGCGGGCCTGCCGGATGCAGGCCTCCTGCAGGCCTATCTCCAGATCCAGACGCTCCAGATTGGCGGCGCTCTTGTCCCTGACGGCACGGGCCTGGTCCGTGCGGGCCCGGTAGTCGGCGTCCTGCACGCGCAGGAGCACGTCCCCGGCCTTCACCTGCTGGAAATCGCCGAAGCCCACCTGGGCTACATAGCCGCTGACCTTGGCCTCCAGCACCACGCGGTCGAGCTGGGTATAGGCATTGTCCGTTTCCTGGATGCGCTTGCCGCTCTCCAGCCGGTTGAAGTTCAGCAGGAAGAAGAGGATGACGAGCAGCAGCATGCCTAGGATGATCCATGGCGAGAGCCGGAAAAGGGCCAGCAGGCGGTCATACAGGGCCAGCTTCAGCAGTTCGTCGGCAAAACCGGGTTTGAGGCTGTTCATGACGGTCCCCGTGCGTTCAGTTTCCCGGCGTGCCCAGATCCACGGGGCTGACCGGCGTTGGTTTCATGGCCTTGACGAAGGCCAGCAGCAGCATGGTGCCCAGAGCGATGCAGACACAGAGGGCAAAGACATCGTTGATCCCCAGGATGAAGGCATCGGTCTGCAGCTGTTCCCGCAGCTGGTCCAGCGAGCCGCCGCTGTCCAGGAAGCGGGCCACGGCCGGGGCATCGCCGGTCAGACGGCTGCCTGTCTGGCTGAAGTACAGGTCCTCCCGCTGCCGGATGAGCAGCAGGAACAGGGCATTGCCCGCGATGGGCGTGGAGATGCGCGAGACCTGGATATAGGCCAGCAGGCCCACGGCGATCCTGGCCGTGAAGCAGGCCATGCAGAAGGCCATCAGGGAAAGGAAGACCAGCGGATGCCCGATGGCGAACAGGATGACCATGGGGAAAAAGTCGGCGGCCACCCAGTCCGCGGTGATGAAGGTGCCCTGATAGCAGGCCAGCCCCATGAGCAGGACGCCCGTGGCGCAGAGCAGGCGCGTGTCCGCCTTGAGCACCAGGAAGGCGCAGAAGGGCGTGGCCAGCAGTTGCAGCAGGGCCACCAGCAGCAGGGGCAAGCCGCTTTGCAGGGGCCGCAGATCGTGCACCGTGTCCAGGAACAGGGTGATGAGCAGGGAATTGGCGGACAGGATGAATATATAGATGATGACCATGCCCACGGACATGATGATGTTGAAGTCCGCGAACAGCCGGGGCGGTGCCCAGGGGCGTTCCACCAGCGCCTCGTTGGCGAGGAAGAGGAAAAAGCTGACGAGGCCGCCGGCCAGGAACACCGTGATGATGCCCGAATCGAACCAGCCCAGGCGTTCGCCCTGGTCCAGCCCGGCATAGATGAGGACGGCGCTCAGGCAATAGAAGGCCATGCCGGAATAGTCCGGCTTGTGCAGCAGTTCCTTGATGGGCGTATCCGGGGGCAGATGGCGCTGGAGCAGGACGAAATAGACGAACATGATGAGCCCGGACTGCCAGTAGATCCATTGCCAGCCCATATATTCCAGATAAAAGGCCCCCAGCGAGACGCCGGAATTGATGCCCAGGGAGACACGGAAGGTGAAAAAGGCCAGCACCACCACCCACCACGGCGGCGGCAGATGCTTGAGCATGATCTGTATGGTGGCCGTCACGAAGGATCCGATGAGCAGCCCCATGAGGGCATGGTCCACGAGCAGGTTCTCGTAGCCGGAGATGAAGGGGATGCAGAAGGCCACGCAGACGAAGCCCAGGGAAAGCGGCAGGAGAAGGCGCCGCAGGCCCAGCGCTGTCAGGAAAAAGGGAAGTATGGGCGCAAGGATGAGCTGTGATGCCGATGCAACTGTACTGATAACGGAGCCTTCATCATATGATAGTCCCCAGATACCACGCAGATCAGGCAGTGATGAGATAAGAAGACGGCCGTGAAATGTCGTCATGGCGGCGGCAAGACAGATGGCAATAAGTATCCCTGCCTGACTTCCGCTCAGTGGAGGAAGGAGATGTTTGCGTGTATCCATAATTTATATGGGTTCAAAAGGCTTACTGCAGATAAAAGTGCCTATTGACCGATGATACATCGGAAACATGCGTATGGAAAAATGTCAAGAGGAAAGTGCCACCGGCCCGCTGCGGGCTTTGGGGCAGGCCGGGACGCAAGACGGCATCCCGGTCATGGGGAAAAAAAGCCTCCGCCCGGAAAGGCGGAGGCCCGTCATATGCAGGATGGCCGCGAAAAACGGCAAAGGGGATCAGGCCGCGGGCAGGCCGGGCAGGGGAGGCAGATGCTCGGCGATCCAGCGGGCACACTGCTGGGGCGTCTTCTGGCGGGCGTCGCAGCGCAGGGTGGCGTAGTGGTTGTAGAGGGCCTCGCGCTCATAAAAGATGTCGGCCAGGGTCTGTCCCGGGGCGATGGCCAGGCCGCGGTCGGGATTGCGGGCGATGCGCTCCTCGATGGTCTCCAGCGGCACGTCCAGGAAGACCACGGGGCCCAGGGTGGCCAGATGCGCCATGGCCTGCGGCCGGTAGACGGCGCTGCCGCCCGTGGCGATGACCGTGCGCTGGACGCGGATGGAGCCCAGCATCACGGCTTCCAGGTCCAGGAAGGCCTCCTTGCTCAGGGCATCGGTGACGGCCTGCAGGCGGTCGGCGTACAGGGCTTCCATAAGATAGTCGCTGTCCATGAAGGCCCAGCCCAGGGTCTGGGCAAGGGCCATGCCCACAGTGGATTTTCCCGCGCCGGCCATGCCGATGAGGACCACACAGGGGCAGGCGGGCGGCGGGGGCAGCAGATGTTCTGGCGTGGACATGCGGTCTCCTTGGTGATAATGGAAGAAAAATTGTGCCGTCGCAGGCACATCCTGTCAAGGCGCAAAAGGCCTTTACCGACAGGCAGGGAGCGGTCCCGCCGGCGTTTTTTTGTTCATTGTCCCGCCCGGGGAGGGTGAACAAGCCTTGACGGCGGGCCTTATGCCGTGTATGTAACCCTTTCAAATTTACAGGCTGCAAGGCGTATTCCGTGCAGCGACAGTGCTGCGGGCACGGGCAAGCCTTCCCGCTTATGTCGCGCAAAACTCGCGCCGGGCCACTTGGCCTGCTGTCCGTCGCCGCAGCCACACGCAAGGAGCTAGAGCAATGAAGAGAACATACCAGCCCAGTAAAGTCAGAAGAGCCCGCACCCACGGTTTCCGCGCCCGCATGGCCACCCCCAGCGGCCGCGCCATCCTGCGCCGTCGTCGCGCCAAGGGTCGCAAGCATCTGAGCGCCTAGTCGATTGGGGGCTGCGCCCCGCGATCCCAGAAGCGAGCCATCATGGCCGAACGCCTTTTTCTGCCCCGCCAGAGCCGCATCCGCAAACAAGCGGAGTATTCCGCGTGCTACGAGCGGGGCAGGCGTTACCATACGGAGCATTTCCTTGTTTTTGTACGGCCCCGCGAAAACGGGGCCTGTACTCGTATGGGCATGGCTGTATCCCGCAAGGTGGGCAAAGCGGTCACGCGCAACCGGGTCAAACGTCTGCTGCGGGAATTCTTTCGCCTGCACCGGGCACTTTTGCCCGAACATCTGGATATCGTCGCTGTGGCCAAAAAGCACACCGGCGCGGCGGACCTGAGCCAGGACCGCGTCAACGCCCAGCTGCTGCCGCTGCTGCAGCGCCTGCCGGGCCTGCACCCGGCCAGGGACAACGGCGGCCGGAACAGGGACTAGCCATGCTGCGCCGTCTCTTCGTCCTGCCCATCCGCTTCTACCAGCTGTTCATCTCTCCGGTCCTGCCCCCTGCCTGTCGTTTTTACCCCACATGTTCCGCCTACGCCCTGGAAGCCATCATGACCCACGGCGTATTGCGCGGCGGCTGGCTGGCCTTGCGTCGTCTGGCCCGCTGCCATCCCTGGGGCGGCTCGGGATATGATCCCGTGCCCCCTGCGCGGCGTCACCCGTAGTCTCTGCTTCATGGAGTACCTCCCCGCATGCAAGACGGCAAAAATCTTATCATGGCAATTGTCCTGTGTCTGCTCGTGGTCGTCGGCTGGAGCTATCTGGCCGACTATATGGGTTGGGTGGTCAAACCCGATCCGGCCGAGATAGCCAAGATGGAGGCTGCCCAGGCCGAGCAGGCCCAGAAGGCCCAGGCTGAAGCCGAAGCCAAGCAGAAGGCCCAGGCCGAGCCCCTGCCTGCCTTCACTCCCGCCCCCGGCGTGGACGTGACGGTGGACGCCCCCCTGTACAAGGCCGTGCTGCATTCCGGCGGCGGTGTGCTGCGCTCCTTCGAGCTCAAGAAGTACGCCTCCGGCCTGGACGAGGATTCTCCCCGCATCAATATGGTGGATCCCCAGACCGCCGCTGTGGCGCCTCTGGGTCTGGTCATCAACGGTCAGCCTTCGTGGAGCACCGGCAAGTGGGCCCTGGAGTCCGACAGCGGTGTGACCGTGGCTGAAGGCGGCAAGGGCGTCGTCCGCCTGGTGGGCGAGGTCGACAACCTGCGCGTGACCCGTGAACTGACCTTCAATTCCGAAAATTACCTGATCTCCGAAAAGGTGAGCCTGGCCACCCTGGGCACCGACACCCGCAGCGTGCGCGTGCGCTACACCGTGGCCGCCGACACCAGCAATGCCGCCAACACCAACTACGACGCCATGCGCGTGGCCTGGGACAACGGCGGTTCGCTGGGCGAAGAGACCTCCACCGACAAGCTGACCAAGGAAGGCGTGGAAGCCAGCGGCAAGCTCTACTGGGCCGGCCCCATGAGCACCTACTTCCTGTCCGCCGTCATGCCCGGTGACGCCGATGAGGCCCGCATGGTGGGCCGCATGCAGGGCAGCGTCTACCGCGTGGCCCTGGAGCCCAAGGAAGTGGTGGTGGCCCCCGGCCAGGAGACCACCCTCGAAGTTTCCTACTGGATGGGTCCCAAGGAGCGCAAGATGCTGGCCGCCGTGTCCGACCAGCTGGCCCTCAGCGTGGACCTGGGCATGTTCAGCATCATCGCCAAGGGCCTGCTGTGGCTGCTGGAATTCTTCCAGCAGTACACCCACAACTGGGGCCTTTCCATCATCATGCTGACCATCGTCATCAAGGCCGTGTTCTGGCCCCTGACGGCCAAGAGCTACTCTTCCATGGAAAAGATGAAGAAGCTCCAGCCCATGATGGCCAACATCCGCGAAAAGTATAAGGACGACAAGGAAGCCATGAACAAGGAAGTCATGGCCCTGTACAAGACCTACGGCGTCAACCCCGCCAGCGGCTGTGTGCCCATCCTGGTGCAGCTGCCCGTGTTCTTCGGTCTGTATCAGGCGCTGCTGACCTCCATCGAGCTGCGTCACGCGCCCTTCATCACCTATCTGCCCGGCACGGACCTGATCTGGCTGGCTGACCTGTCCTCCAAGGACCCCTATTACATCACGCCCATCATCATGGGCATCACCATGTTCCTGCAGCAGAAGATGAGCCCGCCGGCCACCGATCCCACGCAGCAGAAGATCATGATGTTCCTGCCCATCGTCTTCACCGCCCTGTTCCTGAGCTTCCCCTCCGGTCTGGTGGTGTACTGGCTGGTCAACAACATCCTGTCCATTGCCCAGCAGTGGCGGATGGGCCGCAGAAGCAAGCTGTTGGCCCAGTAGGGTCACGGCCCATGACCGCGTGAGCGGTCTTGCGACACGGAAAAGAGTCCATATGTGGTGGCAGCGGGGTCTCCCCGCTGCCGCCCCTTTTGGGAGAGTTTATGGACGGATTCAAAGAGTTTCAGGGTAAGAATCTGGATGCCGCCATTCAGGAGGCCTGCAGCTATTACAATGCCGCCCGCGAAAAGCTGGAGATTGAGATAGTTCAGGACGCCAAGAGCGGCATTTTTGGTATCGTGGGGGCCCGCAAGGCCAAGATCCGTGCGCGCCGTGCCGCTCTGCGCGAAGCCGTGGAGAGCGTCCTCGGCAAGAAGCGCTGCGATGTCCGGCTGGAACGGCCGTCCCTGGGCCGTGAGGAAGCGCCCCGTCGCCCTGCCGAAAAGGTGTCCCCTGCCGCCCGCGAGGAAAGCGTGGCCGCTCCGGCCGCGCCCGCCCCGGAAGAGGAGCGCAAGGAGGCCGCTCCTGCTGAAGAACGGCCCGCCCGCAAGGACGAGAAGGCTGAGAAGAGCGAAAAGACCGAACGGGCCGAAAAGCCCGCCCGGGCCGACAAGGCCGAACGGCAGGAGAAACCCGCCGAGAACGCCCGTCAGCCCCGTGGCCGCGGTCGTGGCCGTGATCAGGCCCGTGCCGCCGCTGCGGCCGAAGCCCCGGCCGAGGAAGCCCCTGCCGAAAATGCGGCTCCTGAAGCCGGCAACCGTCGCGGCGAGGGCCGCCGTGCCCGTCCCCGTCCTTCCGTGCGCGGTGAGGGCGAAGGCCGCCGTCGCCAGCGTCCGCAGGCCCCGGCCGTGCCCGCGCCTGTGGAGAACACCGAAGACGTGCTGGATGAAGTGGAGGAGAGCCTGCCCTTCACCCCTGTGGAGGAACTGGATCCCCAGCGTCTCGAAGCCCTGACCAAGGAAGCCGTGCGCCAGCTCGTCCGCCCCATCGTGGGCGAGGAAGTGACGCTGGAAGTGACCGTGGCCGACGGCCGTGTGCGCGTGGCCGTGGACTGTGAGGAAGATTCCGGCCTACTCATCGGGCGCGAGGGCCAGACCCTGGCCTCCTTGCAGTACCTGGCTTCGCGCGTGGTCTCGCGCGGCATGAACGCCGCCGTGCGCGTGCAGCTGGATGCCGGACGCTACCGCCAGCGCCAGGACGAGAAGCTGCGCGAGATGGCCCTGGCCCTGGCCGAAAAGGTGCGCCAGACCGGCCGCTCCTATTCCACACGTCCGCTCAGCTCCTATCATCGCCGCATCGTGCATCTTTGCCTGCAGGATGCCGAGGAAGTGCAGACCCGCAGTTCCGGTGATGGTCCCATGAAGCGGGTCGTCATCATGCGCCGCCGTCCCGAGCGTTCCTGATGCCTACCATCGCCGCCATAGCCACGGCTCCCGGTGCGGGGGGCATCGGCATCGTCCGCATCTCCGGGCCGCAGTCCCGGGAGATCCTTTCCCGCATGTTCAGCCCCGCGTCGGCAAAGTTCTCGGGCTTCCGGCCCTGGGTGCTGCACCGCGGGCGCGCCCTGGACCATGAAGGCGCGTCGCTGGACGATGTGCTGGCCGTGTTCATGCCCGGCCCGCGCACCTTCACCGGGGAGGACGTGGCCGAGATCCATTGCCACGGCGGCCCCTTCATCGTGCAGGCCATCCTGGAAACGGCCCTGCGTCTGGGGGCACGGGCCGCGGAGCGGGGCGAGTTCTCGCGCCGGGCCTTCGTCAACGGCCGCATGGACCTGAGCCAGGCCGAGGCCGTGGCCGAACTCATCGCCGCGCCTTCGCGCGAGGCCCTGCGTTACAGCCTCAACCGTCTGGACGGCCTGCTGGGCCGCAAGGTCACGGCCCTGCGCCGGCGTCTGGAAGAGCTGCGCGTGCAGATGAGCCTGGCCGTGGACTTTCCCGACGAAGAGGTGGAATGCCTCGCCCCCGAAGCCTTCGCCGCCGTTGTGGAGGACGTGGCCGCCGCCGTGCGCGGCCTGCTGACCGGCCAGCGCCGTGCGCAGGTCATGCAGCAGGGCGCCGTGGTGGTTCTGGCCGGTGCCGTCAATGCGGGCAAGTCCAGTCTGCTCAATGCCCTGCTGGGCCGCAACCGCGCCCTGGTCACGGACATCCCCGGCACCACGCGCGACGCAGTCGAGCAGACAGTCACTCTGGGCCGTCACCTTCTGCGCCTGCTCGATACCGCAGGCATCCGCGAAACGGCAGACAGGGTGGAAGAGCTCGGTGTGGCGCGCGCGTTACAAGCGGCGCAGACCTGCCAGCTGGCACTCTTCGTCGTCGACGGCTCGAAGCCGCTGACCCCGGAGGACGAGGCTGCCATGGACGCGGCTTTGCAGGCGCCCGAGGCAATCGCAATTTTAAACAAGCAGGACCTGCCGTGCGTCATGGACCCGAGCGAGCTGCCGTTTGCCTACGTGATTCCCGTCAGCTGCGCGAAAAACGAAGGACTGGACCTGCTCGAGCAGGCGCTCGATATGGTCTTTGATTTCGACGCGCCCTGTGACGGCTCGATTCTGACGAACGCCCGCCAGGCAGACGCCATCGCGAAATCGCGCGAATCGATCGAAGCCGCGCTTTCGTCCCTGCGCCTTGGCATGACGCCGGACGCCGTTCTGGTCGACGTCGAAGCGGCAATGGAATCGCTCGGCGAGGCGACAGGCAGAGTTGTCCGTGAAGACATCACCAACCGCATTTTCGAGCGCTTCTGCGTCGGAAAGTAGCCGTATGAAAAAGAAGCTTTCCTTGTTTTTCGGCTTTTTGGCCGGAGCATTATGCGCCGACGTTTTAACGCGCGCGGTCTTTCTGTTTAACGCATGGAACGGGAACGGTCTTGGCGGCGTACTTGCCTTTTTGGTAGAAAAAAGCGGTCTGTGGCTCACGGTCTCGGTGCTTTTCTGCGCGGTAACGCTTGCTGTCAGTCTTTTCGGAAAGCTGTCCGGAAAAGCAGGAGGCGCCCGCAGCGCTTCTGGCGGACATCGGAGAGTGCGCGCTGGAACAGCTGCAGCGTTTTTGCACACTCCAGTATAA
>ERZ825137.2015-NODE-2015-length-24573-cov-5.386328_pt1 | contig 24573 bp, 22 predicted proteins | sample MGYA00519873_ERZ825137 | MGnify/ENA primary metagenome ERZ825137 (study PRJEB31778, sample SAMEA3449190) | human gut metagenome | biome: human gut; feature: human-associated habitat; material: faeces | place: United Kingdom | collected 2010/2012 ...
CAGACCTATGAAGAAGCCTATGTTCGATATTTTTCAATTTTTGTCATGTAGTTAAATCCCATACAGAAAAGTGACAAGGTTGAGATTATAAACCATTTAAGGCAATGTGGAGTCAAGTGTTTCTATCACTTCACCGAAGTCGATAAGATTGATTCGATTGTCAAGCATGGTGGCCTATTATCATACAAACGATGTCTTGACGAAGGTATAGTTTTACCATTACGAGAAGACATGGCTCTATCAAGAGATGCGGATGCAAAACTTGGTCTTGAAGATTATGCCCGTGTAAGCTTCTCAAAGCATTTGCCTAAAATTGACATCCGTAAAAGGGAAGGGGCTGAGCTTGTAATGCTTAAGATTTCTTTGGATGTGGCGTTATTTGAGGATACACTCTTTACTGATATTGAGGCAACACATCCTCAAATGAGATATGGTAAGACATTTTCGGATTTAATGAAGGTGAATACCAATATCGCTTTGAGCGACAATCTTCCAACCAGCGAACAAGAGTTTCTCCAACAACAAGCCGAAGTGCTGATTAAAGGTATAATACCTCTAAAATATATTCTCAATATTGATAATCCTGAAAAGATATAACAAACAGATTCATAATTTATGAAATTTAACGAAACAACACAGATGTGGGAATCTCCATACTGGCATCCTGCCGTAACCACTGATGCGGTAGTATTTGGCTTTGATGGAGAACAACTCAATGTCCTTCTTATAGAGCGAGGTAATGAACCATTTCTTAATTGTTGGGCTCTTCCGGGCGGTTTTATAAAAGAAACGGATAAGTCTGCCGAGGAAAGTGTATATCGCGAATTGCATGAAGAGACAAATGTAGAAGGACTATATCTTGAAGAATTCAAGTCTTTCTCTAACGTTGCACGTGATCCAAGAGAACGAGTCATAACTATCGCGTTCTTCGCGTTGGTCGTAAAAAGCAAATTCAAGATCAAAGGAGGAGATGATGCTCGACGAGCAGAGTGGTTCCCGGTAGATATACTCCCAGAACTGGCGTTTGACCACAGGGATATCATAGAGTGTGCGCTTGAACGATTACGTCATCGTATTCATTTCGAGCCAATCGGTTTCCATCTGTTGGAGAAGGAATTTACCATGCCGCAACTTCAAAATATATATATTGCGATTTTAGATCCTGAGAGAAAGGATCCTAAATTACTTGATAGGCGTAATTTCGCTAAAAAGATGCTAAAGCTGGGATATATTAAGGAAACAGGAGAGAAGGTAACGGGTAACCCGTATAGGTCGCCTAAACTCTATGTTTTCGATGAATGTGCCTACTTGGAGGCGAAGAAAGGAGGTATGAGGCTTGAGTTTTGATTCCATTGAATAATTTTGGCGTTAAGTTACAAATAATTGGCTGAATGAAACTTAGTTTTCAGGATAATTTATTAACTTTGCACTGAAATTTAATTTCTTAAAAAATGGAATCACAGAAGAATATCAATCGAATTAAAGCCGTTCTCGCTGATGCAGGTCAAACAAGTAAATGGCTCGCACAGCAACTTGGGAAAGACCCTGTGACTGTCTCCAAATGGTGTACTAACACTACCCAACCAGATTTGCAGACATTACAAAAGATTTCAATTCTTTTGAAAACAGATATAAGAAATCTATTGGTCAGCAATGAGAGAGTAGCCGTTAAATAATGAACTATCAATAAAATAAACCACCAATAACAATCATGTCAAAAACAATTGGAATTGACCTTGGCACAACAAACTCAGTAGTTGCATTTAAGGATGCCTCTGTGAGAGTGGTTGCCACCGGTCCTAACAACGAAGATCTCTGCCGTTCATGCGTAGCTATGGACAAGAGCGGAAGTTTTGTGGTGGGTAACGCTCCCTATAAAAACTGGAAACGCTATGCCCCGAACATCGTTGTATCTGCGAAACGTCTTATGGGAGCGTCTATTACAGACCCTCAGGTGCAGAAAATGAAGAATGATAAGGATATGTATCCTTATGGCATCTCAAAAAAATCCGGAGGTACAGAAGATTCTGTTGCAATCATTATGAATGGTCAGGAATTCTCTCCCGAACAGATAAGTGCCCAGATTCTTCGTCAGCTCAAGGAAGATGCTTCGGTAAAACTCGGTGATGAGGTTACTCATGCTGTTATCACTGTTCCTGCGTACTTCAACGAAAAACAAAAGGCTGCAACCCGTAAGGCTGCCGAACTTGCCGGACTAAAAGTTCAACGTCTGTTAGCAGAGCCTACTGCTGCCGCCATATCGTATGGTGCTGACAAAATGTCGGCTGACGAGGATAAGATATTCCTTGTGTATGACTTTGGTGGAGGTACATTTGACCTTTCAGTCCTCGTAGCTTCCGGAGGTAGCTTCATCGAATCTGGCACCGGTGGTGACAGATGGCTTGGCGGTGATGATATTGACCGTCTCGTTTCCGAGTATGTTCTTACGGAGGCTGGAAAAGCGAACAACGTAGATATACATGAACTCATTGAGTCTCTTGATGCAAAGAAAAAATTTGCATTTCAAGGCGAATTTAAGTCTGAGGTAGAAAGTGCCAAGAAAGCGCTAAGTCAAACAGACTCTGCCACAATCTCTGTATTTGATTACCTCGAAACTGAAGATGGGGATCCTATCGACATAGAGGTGACACTTACCCGTGAAACCTTCGAGTCAATGATTCGTCCTTTGGTACAGCGTACCATCGACCTGATTGACGAACTTCTTGAGAAAACAGCTTACCCCATTGACAGTATTGACAACATTCTGTTAGTTGGTGGTTCTTCCTGCATACCCCTTGTTCGCAATATGCTCAGTGAGAAGTATGGTAAGGACAAGATTCTTTCTTCTGAAAAGCCGATGCTTGCTATTGCTGAGGGAGCAGCCATACTCTCACACTCAATGGGTACGGAATTTGAGTGCCCCCATTGCGGCAACTCAATTCCGGTTGGAAGTGATGAATGTCCTTATTGCCACAAATCAATGGAAAGCTCTGCCGTTCAATCTCAAGAAGAACCCGGAAAGACCGGTGTGGTGTTTACGACTAAGCATAAATACTTCATCGAGACCCGCGATGACGCAGACAACGTTCAGTATTCTATGATCATCGACGAGAATCAGGTACTTCCGAATGAAGTCAACGGCAAGTTCTATACTCTCGTTGACAACCAGAAAATCATTGCTGTCAATCTTTACAGTGATGCTGAAAATGGAGGCAAAGAAAAGATTGGCACCGGCTTCTTCACAATTGCGGAGAACCTCCCGGTTCACAGCGAGCTTCAATTCACTTTCCGTCTGACTGAAGACGAGACAATGAGTGTTAAAGTTCGCGTGGCATCAACCGGTAGAATCCATAACATCAACTACAGTCAAGGTTCACTGGACTCTCATTGCTTCGAGGCAATCCAAAATTCTTTCGACCGCGTAATGGGAGACCCGAACATCAGCGACTCTAAGAAGAATGGCTTTATTGACAAACTTCAGAAGGTAATTGAAGGTATTCAAGTCGATTCACCTTCATCAGAAAGCAAGGAGTGGCAAAATATCGAAGCCTCCGTACAAAGCGCGACAACAGCAGCCACTACAAAGGAGGAAGGAACTGATGTTAATGTTATCATCGCCAAGATTCTTCTTGACCACTTCGGCAAGTTCATGAGTAGCGAACACAAAGATGCTATGCGTCGTGAGCTTACCAAGTATGAAGATGCAACAACACCCATGCAGAAGAATGAGTGCGCCAGCAACCTTGAAGAGCTAAATGACAAGTATGGACTGTTTGTATCCGGATTCCTCCTCAATATTTCGGGTCATGATGAATCCAATCCTGTAAGAGCGAACAAGGCTCTTGTTGCCTACAATCAATTCATGGCAGCTCTTAATGAAGGAAACGTGTCTCGCGCTCGTGACATTCTCGATGCAAATCAAGATTTGATTGGAACCGACACAGTAATTTCCGTAAGCAGTACAACTGGTATCGGACAGAACTAACGAACTATGTCAGACGAAATCAAATGCCCAGTATGCGGTAAGGTCGGCATTCCCGACTATCATGCCGAGGATACTGTATGTCCTCAATGCGGAAGTGACCTTAGTATTTTCCGGGTCATCGACCAGATTCCGCAGGCGGGCGTTAAGAAAAGGAACGTCTGGATGCCCATTGCCGCAGTAGCCATTTTGACTACTGCGGTGCTTGGGGGCGTCTTATTGTTCCAAGAACCCAAAGTTCCCACGATAGAAGACCAATCAAGTCGTATTGCCTGTCTTCAGGATTCTATAAACGTCCTTAAATCTCGATTGGAAGAGTCAACGGCAACTACGCCGGAATCACAATCTTCATCTCAATCGGAAGGATTTAAGTATGTGGTAAGGAAAGGAGATTCTTTCTGGTCGATCAGCAAGCGTTTCTATCATACTGGAGCCCGGTATGAGGAGGTCGCAGCTACAAATGGGCTGAATAGTAACAGTAAGCTTAATGTTGGTGACACCATCATCATAAAACAATAGTATGGGACTAATAAGCTGGATTAAAACCAAATATTATAATCATAAATTAAGCCAAGCTGATAAATATGTGGAAAATCGAGATTTTTCACAGGCTACGCTTATTTATGAATCGCTATTAGGCAAGCAACCTCTTGCTGATGCGCATTTTGCAAGGATGCTTGTCGATAATGCGTCAAGCGTTTCTGAAAAACTTGATGTGTTGAAGCGATTGCTGGAACTGCGTCAGAATGTTAGCGAGGAATCAAAATCGGATTTCAATTCGACCCTGAATAAACATGTTTCAAGTATTGAGACATTGGCATCTCGTTGTTTTTCGTCGGAGAATTACAAGGATGCGGTGGACTTGATTGTGTCAATTAAGGGTTTCCGGAATGATCAACGATATTCTGACAATGTCAACAGGTATAAAGCATATTATAACTTTAAGTTAGCGAACTCGGAGCCATTGCAGACTGCCGGACTTTTCAAAAATGCGGTTCTCTATCTTAATCAGTTATCATACACTCCTGTATCTGAAATCAAGGAACTTATCAAGATTCTTGAAAATCAAAATCGCTTTGCAAGAGGCATCAAGTTTTTAATCCAGCTCCAATCTGTTGGGAATTGGATCAAAGATATAATATTTGACTATATTGTCAGCGTCGTTTCCAACAAAGATAGTGAAGTCAAGAATGTTAAGCATTTCAGCGACATCTGTTCTGATAAGCAAATTTGTAAAGATTCTGCTGCTGATTTGTACCAACGTTCAATAAAGAAAGCCCAGTCCAAAGATTATGTAACAGCGGTTCTGTATGACCGCTTTGCATCCGAATATCTGTCCGAGAATAATCAATTTAATTTTGACCGTTGTTCTCACATACTTGAAGAACTAAGTGGACGTGCAGATGCGTCAGAAATTAAAAAACTGACTACACTTGCGCAATCACTTAAATTAAGTTCTGCCCAGTTATCTAAACTGGAGACTCGCATTAACGAAATTGCAGTAGCCGCAAGCCCCGAGAAGGCAATTGCTATATGTCGCTTATATGTTGGCATACCGACATTTGACAAGGTCTATCTTGAGAAGGCATTAGCTTTAGCAAAAAGCGGGTCCGGCCTTGACCTGACCGAATTACGCACAGTAATAAAAAATCAAACAAATGAGAGTACATTACCTAATGTATTGGGCTCATTTGTACCATATCTGCCAGCTCTCGAAAAAGAGTTTGTTGATGCAGCCATAATAGCGATTAAATCCAATGACTCCACTGAGTTACTTGATAAATACTGGAAAATAAAGAACGACACAAAGTTCTTCACCTCCATAGTCAATGAGCCTTTTAAGTCCTGGCAGAAGTTCGCATCGCATATTGCAAAGCAGGATGAAACCTATTTATCCGGCATAAAAACATTAGATGTATTCTGCATTGCATTATCAGAATGTGGAGATTTAGAGTTCTGTCTCTCTACCATTGAAAATCTGATAGCCAAAAAGCATGATGTTAATACCTTCTATGTAAAAACCATTTTAAGTGCTTCAAAAGCCCAAGATTCGGATGAAGCATCATTGGATCTTATCAATAGGGCTATTAGCCATATCTCTGATAAATCTCTGCTCAATGCAAAAAAGAAACTTATTGCAAATTTGATTGCAAATAAGAAGTTTGACAGAGCAGAAGCTGAAATAAAGTCTATTCTGTCTCTTGACGAGGAAGCTTCCACGCTACTTGCTGAACTTTATTTTGGTCGCGCAAAAGCGTCTGATGATGCTTATGAGAAGACCGATTGGTTTTTCAAGGTATTAGATGTAAATGAAGGCCACACTCTCCATGAGCGCTTCCTCCAGTGCTTACAAGATACTCTCTCAGACCTTACTGTACTTTCTAAAGACTATTGTAAGGCTGGGAATAAAGAGAAAGCTTATAGAATTGCAGACCGCATCTCAACCTATTCGGCACATTGGATTCCACTGTATGTTTGGTTGCGCTCTTTGGATAGAGAAGGAGAAATGGGTCTTAATGACCAGATTAAGCACTACGCTGAAACGCTAAATACAATAGTCTCAAAATGTCCCAATTGTAAGGAATTTGATTCCGATATTTTCAGGTCTTTGTGGAATGATTATTCTTCAATAATCATAAGGAAATCGCAGTCTCAACCCAATGACAAAGCGATTAAATCCCTTTCGACGCTCAAAAAAGCGGTTATTACTTATGCTCCGGTTCCCTTTGTAAATGAAAAGGAAGAGGAAATTACAAAGCTCATTGTTAAGTTAAAGTGGGATTTAGCAAATGAGTATGAGCATGACTTATCTTTCGCCGAAGCAATTAAATTGTACGACGAGGTTGCTGCTGATAAAATCCAATCGTATGTAAATCGTGCAGAACTTAGGTCTTTGATCTGTCATGTTAAAGCAAATGATGTTGATGCAGAAGTTGAAACCCGAATTTACGATGGCCTTCAACTTCACTCATATCAGGCATTGAGAGAAGACTTGGCGTTTAGATTTGTTTGCCATCTGTTGGAACATACTCGTCCATCTGATGCGGAGAAACTGCTGCGCGAATTTTTGCCCGATGAGAAGTTCCTTCTTGATATATGTGATAATATTTATGTCAAGGAGGCTGAGGTTAAACTCGATGAGTTTAATCAATTGGTTAAAAAGATCAACGACGGTAAAATGACCGTTGCTGAGGCTGTTTCCTTCAAGTCTTCGCTTAGAGATTATAAGAAGCAGATAGCCGGCAAGTTAACCGATTTATCTAAGGAATTTGCCAAGTTTGTCCCCATTATAGAGGCATATATTCTCTCTAAGATGTTTGAGGAAGAAGCCTATAAGGATATTCTTGATAAACTGATGCAGGAAAATCCGAACTATATTGAAGATGATACTGATTTCAGAAATATAGCAATTGCTTCTCTGGGGTTAGTTGAATCTGACATAACAGATGAAGCTATCCTGAAAAGAGCTATAGCGACCTGCCTAACTGCAATATACTCCGACAGGTTGTTCGTGAGGAGTTTGGATTACACCTCTTGGGACGACAAGTATGAGTTTACCCTTGACGGCAGTTTGGGTCAGACTAACTACGATAGTTATGATGAGCTTCCGGAGAATGTGAACTTCAATTCTCCAATTGACAATACTAATATTGCAATAAAAGATGTTCAAAATAGCCTTTTGACTCGATTAGAAGCATCTGTCCGTAAGTATCATCCTGAATTAGAAACTTTCTGCAATAATGAGAAAGGCGCTCTTGATAATATTATAGAACTGCGTCTTGATAAGTCATACATTCTGGCTTCACCTCAATTATGTCGGACTCTTGCCTCTATCAGAATGAGCATAGAGAATGCTTTTGAGTATGAACTTGGACAGGACTATGGCAATAGAGAAGATGTAATCGCTCTCGGTTGCACCTATGGATTCAGTGGTCCGGAATATAGTGAGTATTCTAAGGGTTATAATGCCCTGCAATTCTGCAAGAGTGCCTTATCTCCGAAACCGGCTGTATCTGTTGCCAGTGCATTTACAGCAGATAAAGTCTCGTATATAAAGAAATATAAGAGGCTTGCTTCTGACCTCAAATCAGCGGTTGGCACAGCAATGAATACTGATATTAAGGACAAGATGGACTTTAAGGCTTTCCTTAATAAATACGAGATTATCTGCAAAATAGTCGGAGATACGACGCTTTCTCTTACTTGTTCCAACTATGTCAATGGAGAGGTTGTGCATCTTCTGAATGAAGATCGAATGGAACTTCGCGATGGTGTCGTTTACATGGTGCGTATATACAACATCGCCCCAAGTAATTTCCAAGCAAAGAAGAACCTTGAAGGCATTTTATGCAATCTCGTGGTTCTTGTAGAGGAAAAAGGTCTTACTGCTGACAAGAATGCTCTTAATAAAGCTTTATCAGACACTGGCAATTCATTTAAGGCTGCTGTTGAAGATGCAACTATTCAGGCTAAGCTATCTGCAATAGTTGATAAAGTCAATAACAATAAAATGAAGAATAACACCGCACTTAACGAGGTGTATAAGTTATATCAGAAAAATCCAGATAATGCTCGAATCTGTGAAAATCTGGTTACGCTTTGTGAAATGTGTATATTTGAGTATGTTATTAAGGATGCTTATGGAGCAAGTAGCGTTAAGACTACGCTGAATTCACTTCAGAATAATATGAGCCCGACATTTAGAGCAAAGGCATCTAAACTTTCAAAAGCATATAATGATATTTGGGGTACTTTACCTCAAACTACAAGGATGTTATTAAGCGGAAGTGGGATGGCTTTGGGTCAGACCCTTAACGACAAGGGATATGCCTTAAAAGCAGGTCTTGACTATCTAAAAACTTTGGGTTCAGTCCGTTCATCACGTAGTAGATTAGGCGGCCTCGGCTTTCTTGATGATGTAGATTTACCTTTTTAAGCAGATACAATGAACAATCCATATACCATTCTCGGATTGGCACAGGATGCCGATGAGAAGCAAATCGCGAGGTCTCAGATAGCTGCATTGCGAGCCCGTAAATACTCTATGAACGAGATTACGGCTGCTCAGGCGGCACTTCGTAAACCTGCTACACGTCTTGCTGCGGATTTTACATTCCCAGTCATAGACAAAAAACCTCTGCCTGTTTTGGAGTCATCCATTAAGAGTAAAGAGGTTGACTTCAGTTCAATCAACGTTAACAAATACGATTCTCTGAAATGACACCAATAACTTCGGATATAAAACCGACGATTGAAGAGAAGATGGCCGATAGCCTTCGGAAGATCGTCACCTTACAAAATGAAAAAGACCAGGCGGAAAAGAATCATGAAAAGGAACTCGATGATATTTTCGCCGAGGTTCTGACTGTAATTGACACTTTCCAGAAGTCTGAGGCAATCATCAAGGAACGTGGTCTTGATCAAGAAGAAAATGCTTCGAAGGCGATTAAGCGTCTGCTTAATGCGAAAAAGAAAGCGTTATCGGTGCTTGAAAAATTCAATGTCAAGAGAATTGAATTTGAAACCGGCATGGTCGATGATGATCTATGTACTACCGTCGAGACTGAACCGGATTCCAATCGTAAAAATGGAGAAATCATCTCTATTGAAAAGGATGGATATACCCGTAATGGACATCTTATTCGCAGGGCAGAAGTTGTAATCGTAAAGAACTAAAGTGTATGTTCCTCTTTAAGAAGAATCAGAATATTGGCAAATATACGGTGGTGTTTCCGCATAAGGAAAGTGCTTATGCGGAAACCTACCGCGTGAAAGATGCTGATGATAAGGTTAAGTTCATGAAGTTAATCTTCATGGAGGACCTAAAGGTATTCCAATTTGATGAGAATGGAGACATCATTGAGGAAGAAATCGCCAAAGTCCTTCAACATGACAATCTGTGTTCATATGTCGATTCTGGCCGTTTGGAATTTCAGGAGCATCAACTCCTTTATATTGTCACTGAATATGTAAGGGGTGAGAACCTTGACCAGCATCTTTACAGAAATGGACTGCCGAGTTTAATGGAGATTAAACAGATAATGACAGGAGTCCTGTCGGCTCTTGATTATCTTCATGCCTTAAAGAGGCCGATTATACACAACGAAGTTACTCTTGAAAATATCCTTCTTGATAGCGTTGGGAATCTAAATAAGTTAAAACTTATAGATTTTGGAGCTGCGCGATTTGCTGATATTAAATCAAATCCCGCTTCTTGGCAAAATCAAAACTTATACTATGTAGCCCCTGAGCGTCTTGTCGGAGAAGGTAGCGTGAAATCTGATATATTTTCTGCCGGTGTCCTGCTTTATCGGTTAATCTTTGGTGTTATGCCATGGGAAACTGAACTTGCTGGAAAGACCTTGGCTGAGAAGATTCAGGCAGTAATTGATAAACGGAAAGGGCCCTTGACAATTCCCAATATTCAAGTTGTTGAGATGGATGACAAACTGCTAAAGGTCATGGTCAAAGCTCTTGCTCCATATCCGGAACAACGTTTTGAGTCTGCTAAACAGTTTTTAGAAGCAATCGAAGGTAAGATAGAAATTCAGTCAGCACCCATCTCTATGACTAAGCCTAATCAACAAGAGGAACAGAATGCCCCGAAACCAATTGAGGGTAATGGCTTTGCCGATGTTGCCGGAATGCACGAGATTAAGGACTTCATGCAGAAGAAGATTATAAATGTATTAAGGAATCCTGCTCGTGCTGAAAAATTCAAGATACAGATACCCAATGGGATGCTGTTATATGGGCCTCCCGGGTGTGGTAAGTCTTTTATTGCTGAAAAATTTGCAGAGGAAGCGGGCTATAACTATATATTTGTTAAGTCTTCTGACCTTGCGAGTATATATGTGCATGGGTCTCAGGAAAAAATAGGAAGATTGTTTGATGAGGCAAGAAAGAGTGCACCCACTATCATAAACTTCGATGAGTTTGAGGCTCTCGTGCCCAATCGAAGCAAAATCAATAACAGCAGTGAGTCGGGAGAGGTAAACGAGTTCCTTTCTCAGATGAATAACTGTGGTAAGGATAGAATATTCATCATTGCCAGTTCCAACCGCCCGGACCTTATTGACCCTGCCATTAGACGTAAAGGACGACTTGACCAGATTGTCTATATACCTGTTCCTGATAAAGAGGCTCGTGAAGGCATCTTCAGAATTCATATGACCGAAAGACCTGCCAGTGAAGATATCGATTACGATAAGTTAGCATCAATGACAGAGAACTATGTTGCATCAGATATTGCATATATCGTCAACGATGCGGCCACACGTGCTTTTGAAGATGATGTAGATATTTCGCAAAGTCTTTTAGAGGAGGTTATCAGAGAGAACAATCCATCCATAAGTGCAAAAGACATTCGGTTCTATGAGGCAATCAAAGCTGAAATGGAATCATCAGATACAAGCAAAGGTCGAAATCCAGTAGGATATATTCGTTAAGTAAATTACAAAATTAATTATTATGAGCCAACAAGTAGATGTTACCGTAAACTGTCCAAATTGTGGCAACTCATATAGCAGCAAGCTGTTTAGAACGGTTTGGGGTGAGCATGAGAGTCTCCGTTCGCGTGTCATGAATGATGAAATAAACATTCTTGAATGCCCTCATTGTCATCACTCTTTTCACGCTCCAATGGCAATGCTTTATGTAGATGCGGTTAAAAAATTTGCAGTATGGTGGGAGCCAGCATACGACGCACAGATTGATGAAATGACTGCGGGTTTCAGTCGGATGCTCGGCCCAGGGAACTATTACGAAAATGCTCCACGCATAACAGATTGGCACGAGTTCAAAGAAACCATCAATAAGTATTATCGTGGCGAACTAAAAGGTCAATCTGAAGAAGTATCGCGTAGACAAAGTCAGGCGATGAATAATTTGATAGGTGATTTGGCAAAGAGTAGCCGCGCAAAGCAATCCTCAAAGTCGGGTTGTCTTTCATCGGTGATTCTATTTGTCATCTTCGCCTCAGCACTGACATTAACAACAATTTCTCTTATTTGACATAAATGGGTTTCGACTTCTTTAATAAGATATTTGGGATAGGTAAATCTCATAAAGAGGGATTATCCCAGAAGGATCCGGTTAAAGTGCCGGAATCTGTGTTAGATAGATTCCTGATTCACTCGACAGAGATATATTATATTGACAGTGAAACTGAATCCTTGGTATTTGCATTCAAGGATGGGAAAATGTCTATTAACGACAAATATATAGATAAAGCGAGTCAAGCTTTGGTGCTTCTGCTTTGGCTCCAAGATGTGGCCAGAGATAACCATCAGCTATATCTTTCTATTATATCTCGTTTTGAAAAAATGATTGGTAACTTGTCGGAAGATGAGATGCGCAATTTTCTATGGATGCGTTTCAGAACCGGCAATACGACGCCATTGCCTCAACTTCGTATATTCTATCATCGAGGGAGGGCTATTGTAAACTTCCTTGATTATATATCTTCAGCCAATAAATTTTTTCTTTTGAATGATTTGACTGAAGAAGAATCCAATCTGATTACTCGGAAATACGGTGAAACAAATAAGATTTTTTCACTTAACGGGATTTCAAACGATGAACTTGTAAAAATTATAGCGAGAGACCTAAAGGAAGGGAAGTTAAATACTCGGAGCTCAAAGCAGACCGATAAACAGACTACGACCCAGACCAGAGGTAATCATATAGATAATACTATCGGCAACGATGCTTATCTCCTTTTGTTTAGCGCCGAATGGTGTGGCCCATCAAGAAGATTCAAGCAGGAGATTATCAACGGAGGTATAACAAATTTTAGTTATATAGATGTTGATCAAGATAGTGACCTTGCTGAAAAGTATAAAATCATGAGTATTCCTACCACTGTTCTTGTAAAGACGAATGGTGAGGTCATCAAGCGATGGAATGGTTATGATGATGAAGATCCGGGACAAAGTAAGTTTATTGCAGAGATAGAGAATTGTGAATATAACATTTTGCTGTATCCGGGTGTCAAACCCTACGCTGCAACAAAGCCGACTACGACTGTTAAGACTAATACGACCCCGAAAGAAGATCCGGTTTCAAAGCCTTCAAAAAGTCCTATACAGAGAGACGTCGATTTGGCAATATCTGCATTTGAATCTGGAAATATTCAGGCACTTCAAAATTGTCTCTTTCAATTAGTATCCAAACTGAACAAGCCCAGAAGTGGAAGACTTATAACCCAGTATCCTCAAAAGGACCGTCTCTGCGAATGTTTTTCGTTATGTCTTAGATATGACTGGATGAATGACTCTGATATCCGAGAGGTATGGGCAGAGAATGGGTTATATTGTATTATAAGCTATTTAGTCAAGGATGCAAAATCTCCTCAGGATAGAATCGCTGGAGGTCTTGACTTATTCTTGCATGTGCTTTATGGATATAACGACTTAAAGCCAAAGTTACAAGATATTCTTCTGAAAGCTCAATCCATTGGAGAACCTATCTTCAGTCAGACTGACTATGCCAAGGGGTGCAATTACCTCTTGAATCAATTTCTCTTCATGGGTGCTACATTAGTAAAGCCGTTTGCTTCACAAGCTCTTAACGGCGATAATTATCGGAGATACGAAGAAATTATAAAGAATCCATCATTAAATTCGATGGAGATTAGAAGCATTTTCTTGAAAGCCCAGTTCGTTTCAAGAATTATTGAATCTATCTTAAATGATATGTAGTTATGGAAAATCAAGGATTAAGTGCTTCAACTTGGATAAAACTTGTTCTTGCTGCCTTGATGGTATTGTGTCTTCTCCCGATGCCGTATGGTTTTTATAATCTTGTGAGATTCTTATCCATGATAGGATTTGCAATATTGGCAGTCAGAGCCTATCATAATAGACGAATCACTCTTTCAGTAGTATATGGTTCACTTGTACTGATGTTTCAGCCGTTTATTAAATTGGTGTTGGGGCGTGATGTATGGATTATAGTTGATGTTGCTGTTGCTTTATTTCTTATAGTGACTATTGTCAAGAATAAGGAGATTAGGCTTCATTAACAGAAATGAATGACATATGCCCACTTTGAAGTGACACCCATAATTAGGGATACTTTATCATATTGGCTTGGCAGATACATTGCCGAGTCAATATTTTTATATCTTATAACAGCTTTAATACCAGCAATATATCGGAGAAAGCAAAATAAATTTGACATCTGTGTGTAAAAAATACATAAATAAATTTGGCGGATTCAAATTTAAGTCTTAATTTTGCGGTGTAAATATTACGCAAGACAACGGGCGGGTATATTACAAAGCATGTAGAACCCTAAATAACAGAACAATGTACGAAGACGATTATTACGATGAGTGCGAGAGCGAATACGCCGGCACTTACGCTCACGATGTTGCTGGGTATAGCGACGATGACATAGATACCATCTTTGATGGTGATCCTGACGCTTATTGGAACATAGACTAATCAAATAACATAAGCCATGAGTATATTCAGTATTTTCAAGAAGGGTGGCAAAGCTATGGCAGATAATACCTCCAATGAGTCCACTATAACATCAGCAGTTGAGCCATTAGTGGATGATAAGAAGGAGGAAGGCATATCGGCTGAATCCGATAAGGCAATTCATGAGGGAATAAAGCGCGTCCACAATCTTATCGTTCTCGATGAGAGTGGCTCCATGCAGTCTATCTATCAGCCTGCGCTGACTGGTGTCAACGAAACCTTACAGACAATTCGTGAATCACAGAAAGAGCATGAAAACCAAACACATTTCGTTTCTCTCATAGCCTTTGACTCTGGTCATTACAATCAAATATATTGTAATGCTCCGGCTGAGAAAGCAATTGACATAACTCAGAAGCAGTATCGTCCCGGCGGTTATACTCCGTTATACGATGCTATGGGGCGTTCCATAAATGAACTTCGCCAGAATGTCGTAAAAGGTGATGTTGTTCTGGTAACAGTAATTACCGATGGCTATGAAAATGCCTCACATGAATATAACGGCAAGGCAATTAAAAGTCTGGTCGAAGTAATGAAAAAAGAAGGTTGGGTATTCACCTACATTGGAGCCAACCAGGATGTAGAGGCTGTTGCAGCATCTATGTCTATAGACAACCATCTCGCATTTGATGCAGATGATGAGTCCACCGGTGCAATGTTTGAGCATGAAAGACGGTCAAGAAAAAGATTCTTCAGCAAACTCAGTCGTAATATGCCAATGTGCGATCTGAACACGGGGTATTTCGATGACGATGATGAGGAAGAAAATGACAATAAAGACAACTTCTAAACTATGAAAATCCCCGGTCTTAGCTTCTCTTGGAAACGAGCTCTCGGCGTTTCCAAGTTGAAGCAGGATTTCGCCAAAGCCACAGGAATCCCGACAACACGCAACGGCATTGAGAGAAAAATCGGTAACGCAGTCATTAATTCTTTATTCGGCAAAAAGAAATGAAACTCAAGTCCATCCTGCTGGCCCTCTTTGCCTTTGTCAGCATATCAAGTGTATCGTTTGCCCAACCTCAGGGCAAACAGTCCTACAATTTCACCCGAGCTCTTGAAGAGGCTCAGAAGGGTAATAATGCAGATGCCATGGATTATCTCTCCAAAGAGGTGATGGAAAATCCAAACAATGGCTATGCCCACATGACTATGGCCATCCTTCAGGCTGATGCCGAGAATTACAATGATGCGATGGCGTCGATAAATCTCGCCATTAAGAAACTCCCCAAAAAAGATAAGGAATATACAGGACGAGCATACGCTTCCCGCGCTCATTTATACGCTATTGCCGGCGATACAATCACCGCACTCACTGACTTTGATAAAGCAATCAGAATCAATCCTGATGATGAGGATGTGCAAGAGGCATTGGGTCAGATGCTATATGAGTTGAAACGATACGATGAGGCCGACAATGCCTATCGCCGTATCATTGCAATCAATCCGACCAGCGTCATGGGTTATATGGGACTTGGACGCGATGCTTATGCTCTGGGTAATTATGAAGAGGCGATACATCAGTATGATACCGTCATAAGGATGTATGACGACTATTCTTCGGGCTATGCTTTCCGAGCCGAAAGCTATCTGAAACTTGGCAGGTATCTTGAAGCCATCAACGATATAACAAAATCGCTGTCAATAGACAACGATGCCAAAGCACACCACTATCTCTTTGAGTTCCCCGACAGTCAGACCCCTCTTGTAGTAACCAAACTCAAGGGAATGGCGGTCAAGAATCCGCATGATGCTGAATGGTGGTATTATATCGCTCAACTCTACAATAGCAAGAAGATGTATCCGGATGCGATTGAGGCTGTTCGCAAAGCATACGATATAGATGCCCATCCTGTTTTTCTTGAGCTGATTGCCGATTGCTGTCGGGAACTCGGTGATTTTCCCCAAGCTCTTGAGGCTATCTCACAGGCTCAGCAAATGCGTCCCGATGATCTTGACCTTATTTCATCCAAAGCCGACATACTTGGTGAGTCAGGAGATATTGACGGAGCGATTGCGGAATGGACAAGATATATTGACAAGTCACCGGATTTCTTTGGCGGGTATTATCGCCGAGGATTCTTCAAAGACCTATCCCAGCAGACAGACGCTGCAATTGAAGATTATGATATGTCTATCATGCTTAATCCTGATTACGCCTATGCCTACTTAGGCAAAGGAGATATGTTGTTACGCAAGGGTCAGACAGAAGATGCAATGGAAGCATATAGAAAAGTCATAGAGCTGGATACTGTGCCCAACACATCTTCATGCGCGATGTATGCATATCTTGCATTGGACGAGAAAGAGAAAGCTGTCGATTTTATGGAAATAGTCATTGCAAATGATTCTACAGACTGCGGCAACTATTATGACGGAGCCTGCTTCTACTCCCGCATGGGAGATTTGGATAAGGCGTTGGATAATCTGCGTACCGCCATTGAGAAAGGGTTTCGTCGATTCCACCATGTGATGTCGGATGATGATCTTGAATTGCTTCGTGCCACAGATGGATTCAAGGCGCTTATGGAAGAATTTCAGAAAGAGCCATTGACTTCATCCGATGGAGAATCGTCCATATCTAAGGTGAGTGAAAGGGTTGAGATTCCATTTACTCCCGACGGTGGCTGTGCTTCGGTAAAATGCACCATAAACGAGCTTCCTTTGAACTTCATCTTCGATACGGGGGCAAGCATTGTGTCCTTATCACAAGTTGAAGCCAACTTTATGCTAAAGAATGGCTATCTGAAAAGGGATGATTTTGTTGGTTCCGGTAGGTTTGTCGATGCCAACGGCGATGTGACCGAAGGGACTATCGTAAATCTTCGTGATGTGGACTTTGGCGGCTTGAAACTGAATAATGTCAGAGCATCAGTTGTGCGTAATCAAAAGGCTCCGCTTCTGCTTGGGCAGTCCGTACTCGGTCGTCTCGGCTCAATAGAGATAGACAATCCCGGTAAAAAACTAATCATTACTCATTCAAAATAACACTATCATGTACGGTATATTTGCAATATTGGTCGCTGTTATACTATATAATTGTGGTGATTATATACCAGATAGCCTAAGAGACTGGTGGGAAAACTCCACATTAAGGAAGTGGGTTCATCCGACATTAGCCATTATTCTTACTGTGGCAGTAGCCTTAGGCATTCATTTTGATGTTCTTAACTGGGGGGCTATTGTAATACCTGTCTTATTCGGACTTCCATACATTATCGGCATGGTATTAGGGATTTGGCACAATATGAAAAGTGCCGGATTGAAGGTAACATCCAAAGAGGAGATAGAAGCCAAAGAGATTGCAGTAAGATGTCTTACTGAACTTGGCTGCCAGCCTGAGATATACAAAGACGGATCGGTTGGAGTAAGCTATCAAGGAGAGAACTTTCATTTGGAGTTCGGTGGCAGATACGCCCGCATCTGGGACCCGATGTGGGCAGGAATAAAGGGTGATGACCCTGATATGCCCAAAATAAAAGAGGCTGTGAACGCTACAAACTTCAATTTTGGCCCGACTGTTGTCATGACCGCCCCCGATGAGGACGGAGACATTGGATTACATAGCCGTCGGGACATTATGCTTCATCCAGCCTGTCCGGACAATGTTATTTTCCTTAAAGCTGTACTCGACTCGTTCTTTGACACAAAAGAGCATGTCCGCAGGCATTACCAACAAATAAACTCTCAGCAGCAACAAGAAAAGAAGTCCCGCCGTCCAGTAGGTTTCACAACCGACCTAAAAAGTAACTAATAACACCTCAAAAAGATTATTACAATATGCTACCTGCACCAGCCCAACTATACGCTTGTCCTCATTGCAGAAACAAAAAGCCAATGCTATCTCTAATGAGTGGCAATACCTTTGGGGGCGAAATTTGGAGTGATGGACGTGCTATATATCCAATGCTCCCCAAAATATCAATTATTCAGAAATGTCCTAATTGTGGTAAATACTCATTGTTTCAGCAGTGGAAGAATACAGGCAGAACTGATAGCGACGCATCTGGAACTGCCGGAGATTTAAGGTATTCGGAGGCAAAAGAGGCTTACAAGGAGTTATTTTGCTCTTCCTTGAATAAACAAAATGGGTATGAGATTGCCTTATTCTTTGTTCATGCTTACAATGATGAGTTTAGAAGACCAAGAATTCAGGTGGCAATCTATGAGGACAAACTGCCTTCAAATGTGTCAGGATGTTTTGCATCTCCAACAGATGAAGACATCACTCTATTTTTTGAGGCTTCTCAATTTGTAATTGATAATTCCAATCGGACCCAAGATGACCTGATTCTCAAAGCAGAGTTGCACCGAGAACGGGGAGAATGGGTGGAGGCCTACGATATTCTTCATGGAATGTCAGCCGGAGATAATCAATGGATAGTGGATGCAATACTATATCACGCTTGTAAGAGAGACGCTTCTCTGCTACCTCTTATCATCAGAGGAAAAAGAAAAGATTATAGTAATCTGGCTAATTTCAGCACCCTGTCAATCCCGGAGGATCCTGAGATTTTATGTGAACGAAAGAATAACCTTAATAAATACTTCAACGATACATTGCCTGAGATAAAGAAAGGTCTATACACTGACATTCTCGGAGGAGTGTATGATAAGAGTAGTAATACCCTGATAAAACTTGTGACACCAAGCCCCCAAAAGTACGAAGTTGAAGATGAGACGAGGAATATAGGCGATTTCGCAGTCTTCCGCAATGAACAGCTTTATAGGCTTCATCTTCCGTCCTGCCTTAAAACAATAGGCATCAAGGCGTTCTATGGTTGTAAGAACTTATCTGAAGTCTTCATGCAAGGCTCTTATATTGAGGTTATAGGAGATTGTGCCTTTATGAATTGTAAATCCCTGTCTGCCATACATTTTATTGACAATGTTAAGTTCTTAGGTCGTAGCGTATTTGCAGGAATGGATAAACTGCAATCTATTGGATTACCAAATGGGATTGAGATCATACCGGAATTTACGTTTTTTGAATGTGAATCTTTGAACTCTATTTTTATTCCTACCTCAGTACGTCACATCGCGTCGTATTCATTTCAGCATACGGCAATAAATGAATTGGAGCTTCCTGATAGCGTACTAACATTAGGGGATGCTGTTTTTTCGCGTTGCTTGAGTCTTGAGAAAGTTAAATTATCAAGTATGCTGGTTGTAATCCCGGAGAGGTCATTTGATTCCTGTAAAATCCTTCGTGAAATATCAATTCCCAAAAATGAGAAAAGAATAGACAAGGAGGCATTCGCAGATACGAGTTCATTGGAAAGGGTAGAATTTCATGGGAAAGTTGATGCTATCTCAGAAACAGCCTTTAGAGGCTCAGCGTTAAGTGAAATAATCGTTCCGTTCTGGGCTAAAGCGCACTATTCAAAACTATTTCCTAACGTTAGAATCACAACTAAAATCTTGTAGCCGGTGATTGACTATATCTAACTCAATAACTATAAACTACAATGGAAGAAAATTCTGAAATCTATCGTGAGCCGAAGTACACCATGTGTTGGCTCGGTCTCCAAAGCCTCTATGCGCTTGGAGTAGCGTTTGTATTAGCCCTGATTGCCAGTGGATTTGTCTCCTGCGCACAGAAAGAAGTGGAACGGCATCACATAGGTGAGGGCAGTATTGACAAGAATCCGGTTGCAACTGAATTTTTTGGAGACACAACACTGACTATAATCTCGGCCAACCGCCCGAACGGTTATCTTGTTAAGATTTTTCAGACAAAAGATTTAACTTTGTTCAATTTTTCAAGAGGAGATAGTATCAATCAATATATTGCCTTACATGAAATACCTCTATCTGTTTCAATGGGAGAGTTATCTGATTTAACTTACGGAGATAGTCCAGATAGCATTGGAACATACATTCGAAAAATCAATATCCCAGTTGAAAGGGAACTTGGTTATGGTTTGTTTTTTATGGATGTGAATTTTGATGGAGAAGAGGAATTGGTAATCGAACACCCGGGATATAATAGAACGTATTATGCTTGTTTTGACATAGTCAATGGGGCGGCTAATATTACGCCCGGAGTATTACAACCTATGAATGACGCACCATTCAACAATATTGTTTCTGGCGGTGATGATATATACACTGAATTTGATTATGATAAAAAGACAATCCACATCTTCGAGCAAATGGGATGTTGTTCTCACGTAGAAACTTGGTGTGAAATGGTAAGTGACTACGAGTTCGATGTTCCTAAAATTCAAGTAGTAAGAAGAGAGGATGTTGATTATACGGCAGATGGATATGTTGTCACCACAAATTATAGAAGAGTTGATGGAGAGTTGAAAAATGTATCATCAACTCGTGAAAAAATGTAATTCCTAATAATGAAAGTAAATGAAGGTTACAGAAATAGTTAAAGATAGAATGCTTGGCTGTCTATATGGTCAGGCAATAGGTGACGCTCTTGGTCTTGGCTCAGAGTTTATGAGCCAAGATGAAGTGATACAGAATTATCCTAATGGGCTGAAAACGTATGACCAGATAATTCAAGATGCCCATCGACGTAGATGGGCTAAAGGAGCATGGACTGATGACACAGACATGATGTTGTGCATTCTTAACGGATTTGAAGACGGGAAATTTGATTTACAACATGTCGCCTCAAATTTCAAGGATTGGTTTGATGGTACTCCAATGGGTATTGGGAGCCACACTTATAAGATTCTGTGCATGGGTGACTATGTTGAACAACCTGAAATGTGTTCCAAATTATGGTGGGACTTATCACGCCAACAAAGTGCTGCCAATGGCGCATTGATGAGGACATCTGTGGTGGGACTTGCTAAATATGACGTTGAAAAACAAGCCGAAGATATATGCAAGCTCACACATTATGACCCTCGTTGCGTGGGTTCCTGTGTAATAGCGTCAGTGATAATCCACAATCTTGTATGGAATGACACCCTCGTGTCATACGAGCAAATCAGAGATATTGCTCAAAGATATGATGACCGGATGCTCGAATGGGTTGATAAGGCATACAATAGCACAGATATATCATCGCTCGACTTGGATGAAACATATTCAATTGGTTATACACTTAGGACTCTATCGGCTGCGTTGTGGTGCTATTGGCACGCAAAATCATTTGAAGAAGGATTATTGGCAGTTGTCAATGAGGGAGGCGATGCCGACACTAATGGCGCAATTTCTTGTGCAATTATCGGTGCCAAGTTTGGATTGTCATCCATTCCCGGATACTATATAGCCAATTTACACAATCGTGAGGTATATAATAATCAAGTCTCACACTTTATAGAGCAAGTTCTCAATGAAAAAGCATAAGAAGATTTTCCGGTTAATTGCGATTGGAGTAGTCTGTGTTCTGCTCTTGATAGTTGCTTGTCACTACATTGTTGTTTGGAATGCTTCCGGCAAAACTTATGATAATGTGGAGACTATTCCCCATAATAAAGTCGGATTGTTGCTGGCGACTTCACCGATAACACCCGGCGGAGCACATAACTTCTATTTTGACAACCGTATAAAAGCGGCTGACGAGCTTTATAAAGCCGGAAAGATTGACTTTATAATAGCCAGTGGTGGAGATTACCGCCAATCACAGAAGAATGGCTGCGATGAACCGGGAGCTATCCGTGATTCACTGGTTGAACGTGGCATTCCCGAGAATCGAATTATTCTTGATTATGAGGGGACAACGACGAGAAACTCAATTTATAAAGCCCGACAGACTTTTGGACTTGACTCGGTTACACTAATTTCACAGAAGTATCACAACGAAAGAGCCATCTTCCTTGCGGAACGATGTAATATAAAAGCTGTGGGATATAATGCCGCGCCGTCCCCGATACGCAGAAATAGAATCAAGAATACTCTTCGAGAATATCTCGCTCGTGTAAAGATGTTCGGTTCCATTCTTTTTGCGGGAACACCATCCTTTTCTGCACAAACTCCAAATGATGACCTAATAACCTCAACCACTCCTCCAGTAGAGATTGTTGATACCTGTGGACTTCGTATATACTATCCCAACTATTCCAAAATAGATTTGGTATGTGGACAGATGCCATCAAAAGATGATAAGTCTGTGATAATGTTTGCTGAGGCTGCCTTCACAGGAGAACTACTTGAAAAATTTAGTCATAAAAATATCAGCAGCAGTCATGTGTCAAATGGAAAGTATTACTCGGGCTATTTGTGTAAGAGAAATCGAGGTGTATTCACCTACTATAATGGAGAGCCGCATTTTGTTTATCAAGGCGGGTTCCTCAAAGTTCCTTGGCCCAAATATATGGAGGGTGCACTAAGAGAAGCTGCACATTACGGAGGTTGCGGATTCGCCCAAGAAATGATGATTCATGATGGTATTGAAATTCCCCATACCCGACCGGCATCAAATACCAACGAGTTTCGTGCTCTTTGTCTGATTGATGGGAAACTTGCCATTGCGGACTCAAAGGGAAGTGTGAAATTTGGTAATTTTATAAAAAATCTTCAACAAGCTGGAGCAACAGAGGCTCTATATCTCGACATGGGTCCGGGTTGGAACTATTCATGGTATCGTGATGCCAATGGTAATCCGATAGAAATCCATACGACCCCGACAAAATATGCCACTAATTGGATTACGTTCTACAAATAACTAACTTAATAAAGTCTTGATGTGGCATAGAATCATTCTATCATTCTATCATTCTATCATATGGTAGATTTGTATCCTATCAATATAATTAGTAATTTTGCAGTGTATTTATGACACGAGATTTACTTGATATGAATAACATAGAAAATAAATATTGCTATAAATATCCCCATCCCGCTGTAACAACAGATTGTGTAATATTCGGTTTTGACGGTACACAACTTAACGTATTACTTGTTAAGAGAGGTGGAGAACCGTATCTTGGCTGGTGGGCTTTCCCCGGCGGTTTTGTGCGGATGGATGAAAGTTCTGAAGACGGTGCATTGCGAGAGTTACGCGAGGAGACTCAACTCACCCCCGGATATATAGAGCAGTTTCATACCTATTCGGAACCGGACCGCGACCCACGAGAAAGAGTTATTACAATCGCATATCTTGCTCTCGTTAAAATACAAGATGTCAAGGGAGGCGATGATGCGAAGGAAGCACAATGGTTTTCCATAGACAAGATTCCTCATTTAGCGTTTGATCACGATGTTATCTTGCGCGATGCACTGGCTCGTCTTCGTGAGCGTATTCATTTCCACCCCATAGGTTATGAGTTACTTCCTGAGAAGTTCACCCTGAAAGAATTGCAATCACTTTATGAGGCAATATTGGGAATACATTTTGACAGACGTAACTTTGCCAAAAAGATGTTTCACTTAGACATACTCACTCAACTGGAGGAAACCATGTGGCCAACTCCAAAACGTGAAGCACATCTGTATAAGTTCAATGTTGACAAATATAAAGAATTAAAACAACGAGGCTTCCGTCTAGAGTTCTAAATTGTAATAAAGTTTGTATGTTCAATCAATAAAGAAGATGGATTGTAGGATTGGCGGATTTGAATGTAATGGAGTGTAAAAATACCTCCCATCAGACTATTTGCACGTAATATGCACGTAAAAATAAAAGAAAGCGAGATAACTATTGAATTTTCAATGAGTTATCTCGCTATATCTGTGCCCAGAACAGGACTCGAACCTGCACGCCTCGCAGCACTCGCACCTGAAACGAGCGCGTCTACCATTCCGCCACCTGGGCTCGGTGTGTGCTCGACCGGGTCGCCCCGGTTTTGCGTTGCAAAGTTAAGCATCTTTTTTGAATTATGCAACCGCGGCAGTCGGTTTTTTCATGCCGCAGTCCGTTTTTGTCTTTTCCGGGAGTGGATTTTTGGCCCGTCGTCGGTTATTTCGTAGTTTTGCATCCTATATTCCCTACTATTACTGTCCGCTAAACTATAAAAAGTCGAGTCCAACTTCTTGAATGGAAGAAGTTGGGCTTACTTTTTATATGAGACAAGCCCCCTCAGCAGTTTTCAGTATCGTCAGGCGGCGATTCAGATTCTTCAGCGAGCATTATTTTCAGGTCTGCATCGGGTTGGTTGAGGAACTTTTCGAGATTCAGGTAATACATCAGCACAATCC
>ERZ825137.2022-NODE-2022-length-24505-cov-3.999264_pt1 | contig 24505 bp, 39 predicted proteins | sample MGYA00519873_ERZ825137 | MGnify/ENA primary metagenome ERZ825137 (study PRJEB31778, sample SAMEA3449190) | human gut metagenome | biome: human gut; feature: human-associated habitat; material: faeces | place: United Kingdom | collected 2010/2012 ...
CGGTACCTTTGCTCAGGTAAACTCCATTGTTGAAATTACCCAGATTTCTGCAGGTATTCCGGTTGTTTACACCGGTATTGCTCTGACTGTAGTTGTTGCTGCTGTAACCATCGGCGGTCTGAAATCCATTGCAACTGTTGCTGCAAAGGTAGTTCCTGCTATGGCTCTGCTGTACTTCCTTACTACTGTCGGTATCATGATTGTTTTTGCTGATCAGGTTCCTGCTGCAATCGCAACTGTATTGAATTCTGCTTTCACTCCGACTGCTGCTCAAGGCGGTTTCCTTGGTGCAACCGTTATGCTGGCAATGCGCAGCGGTGTTGCCCGCGGCGTATTCTCCAACGAATCCGGCTTAGGTTCTGCTCCTATCGTAGCTGCTGCTGCTAAAACTAAATGGGCTGCAGAGCAAGGCTTGATTTCTATGACCGGTACTTTTATTGATACTATCATCATTTGTACTCTGACCGGCTTGTCCCTGGTTGTCAGCGGTGTATGGTGCGGACCTCTGAACGGTGCTGCAATGACTGAATCTGCCTTCACCATGGCGTTCCCTGTATTTGGCAGCATTCTGCTGTTGGTTGGCCTTGTACTCTTTGCTTTCACCACTATCCTTGGCTGGAACTACTACGGTGAACGTTGCGTAGAATATCTGATGGGCGTAAAGGCAATTCTGCCGTATCGCATTATTTTCATCTGCCTGATTGCCTGCGGTCCTTTCCTGAAGCTGGAAGAGATTTGGGTATTGGCGGATATTGTTAATGGCTTGATGGCTATTCCTAACTTAATTGCGCTGATTGCTTTGTCCGGCGTAGTTGTTGCCGAAACCAAGGCTTATCAGAAGCATCTGGCTGAAGAAAAGAATAAATAAGTAAGCCTAGTATTTCATCTTTATATAGCAAAGCGGCGTTGTGCGACTCTCCCCAGAGTTCCCACAGCGCCGTTTTGTTATTAAAAAAAATCAATAAACATACTTTGGTTTACAGTTTTGCATGTATGCGTGTATACATTGCTGTAAGCTCTTGAATTTTGTTTAATATGTGTTATAATCAGATACATAAGTAAATAATGAGTGGATGAAGTACATAGGAGAAGGCAATGCCTACCGAAGGAGCAAAACTCTCAGGTGCTTATAAAAAGCAAGAACCGTGTACAGACACAACTCTGGAGAGTCCCTTGAATGGGCGCCGAAGGTGCAAAGATGTGCGTATACACATCCTTATCTCTCAGGCCAGTGGACGGAGCAAAACAACAATTATAGCATAGCTATCAGGGCCGCTGACAAACCGGAGTATCAGATAATCATACTCCGGCTTTTTATTTACTTAGGGAACTTTGAAAATGAGAGGGGAAATCATCATGTTGGAAACATTGAATGCAATTGATTCGTTTGTCTGGGGTCCGCCGCTACTGGTGCTGCTTGTAGGTACCGGCATTATGCTGACTATTCGTTTAGGCTTGCTGCAGGTATTGAAGCTGCCGCAGGCATTAAAGCTGATCTTCTGTGCCAAGAATGATGGTCACGGTGATGTAAACAGCTTTAAAGCTCTGTGTACTGCACTTGCTGCAACTGTTGGTACCGGTAACATTGTCGGTGTTGCTACCGCAATTAAGGCCGGTGGCCCCGGTGCATTGTTCTGGATGTGGCTGGCTGCTTTCTTCGGTATGGCAACCAAATATGCAGAATGCCTGCTGGCTGTAAAATATCGTACTGTCGATGCTAATGGCAATATCTCCGGCGGTCCGATGTATTACATCCAAAACGGCCTCGGCAAGCAATATAAACCATTGGCAATTATGTTCTGTGTCTTCGGTATCATGTGCGCATACTTCGGCGTAGGTACCTTTGCTCAGGTAAACTCCATTGTTGAGATTACCAAAATCTCTGTTGGTATCCCGGTTATCTACACCGGTATTGCTCTTACCGTATTGGTTGCTGCTGTAACCATCGGCGGTCTGAAATCTATCTCTAATGTTTCTTCTAAGGTTGTTCCCGGCATGGCAGTAATTTACTTCTTTACTACCTTGGGCATTTTAGTTAGCTTTGCGGACCAGGTTCCGGGCGCTATCGCACTGGTTATTGAAAGTGCCTTCACTACTACTGCTGCACAGGGCGGCTTCCTTGGTGCAACTGTTATGCTGGCGATGCGTAATGGTGTTGCCCGCGGCGTATTTTCCAACGAATCCGGCTTAGGCTCTGCTCCTATCGTAGCAGCTGCAGCAAAAACTCATTGGCCTGCTGAACAAGGTCTGGTTTCCATGACCGGTACCTTCATTGATACTATCATCATCTGCACCATGACCGGTTTGTCCTTGATTGTTACCGGCGTTTGGAACGGCAATCTCAACGGTGCTGCCATGACTAATGCAGCCTTCAGCTCTGCATTCCCTGCCTTTGGTACTTGGTTACTGTTGGTTGGCCTGGTGCTTTTCGCCTTCACTACTATCCTCGGCTGGAACTACTACGGCGAACGTTGCGTAGAATATCTGATGGGTGTTAAAGCAATTCTTCCGTATCGCATCGGTTTCATTATTCTTGTAGCTGTTGGCCCGTTCCTGAAGCTGGAAGAAATCTGGGTTATGTCCGATATCGTTAACGGTCTGATGGCTCTGCCTAACCTTATCGCACTGGTTGCACTTTCCGGTGTAGTTGTTGCTGAAACTAAGGCATATCAACAGCATCTCAAGGAAGAATCTGAGCTGGTTCCGGCAGAATTAGCCGAAGAAACCAATCATTAAGTTATCCCTTTTAATTTAATATAGTGCAGCGGCACTGTGAGACTCTCCCCAGAGTTCCCACAGTGCCGCTTGCCTTTGCGCTTGCACAAAAGTTAGCGGTATGCTAAACTAGCCTTAGAGAGATTACTTACAATCTTTTAAATCAAATGTATCAGTAACCAACTACGTGTATATTTCTCGGTGTGCCGGTTGGTTTGTCAGTATCAGTAGATGAAAGGAAGTGCGCAATGAGCATTATCGGTAATATTATCTGGTTTTTATTTGGCGGTATTTTAGCAGGCATTATCTGGTATCTGGTAGGTCTGTTATGGTGTTTGACGATTATCGGTATTCCTGTCGGGCTGCAGTGCTTTAAGCTGGGACGATTGAGCTTCTTTCCCTTTGGCAAGGATGTAGTTTTGAGCGGCGAAACAACCTCATTGCTGTTAAATATTTTTTGGCTGATTTTCGGTGGTATCGAACTGGCAATTACGCATGCGGTTTTTGCTGTAATTTTGTGTTGTACGATTATCGGCATTCCCTTCGGAATGCAGCATTTTAAGCTGGCTAAGCTGGCACTGTTGCCGTTTGGAGCACAGATTACGGATAAGTAAGAATTAAATTTGAATGCAAGAGCAGTTCATGCAGGAATTTTATTCACGATTTCTTCAAAACTTTGCCCTTGCTATGTCACAGCAATATAGTATACTATGAGTGTAGCAAAAAGTTGCTACACCCTTCCCATCAAATTCATCATAAACAGCTTTCCTAAGAGAAACAGCCTGCAATATCCCCTGCAGGCTGTTTTCTCGTTTTCTAAAGCTCGTGTTGCTTTGTTGGTATTAAAATTGAACGTTTTGATTTATAAAAATAAGCCGTAAACGTGCTTTAGCGTTTATGGTTTACTTTTTTAGCATTATGGTTAACCTTACAATAAAAGAAGGTTGACTAATCTTTTTATCACGTATATAATTATTAAGTACACGAATTTATGATGGAGGCACTGTTGTGATTAGTATAAAGAATTTGAAGCATTACTATACAGATGCTGATGGCAATGAGGTAAGAGCACTGGACGGCGTAAGCCTGGAGATTAAGCAGGGCGAATTTGTTGCTGTTATCGGCGCTAACGGCAGCGGTAAATCTACGTTGGCACGTCATTTGAACGCTTTGCTGCTGCCGACTGACGGCACTGTGCTGGTAGATGGCATGGATACTGAAGATGAAAACAAAATGTGGGATATCCGCCAAAAGGTGGGCATGGTGTTCCAAAAGCCCGACAACCAGATAGTTGCTGCGATTGTGGAAGAGGACGTGGCCTTCGGTCCGGAAAATATCGGCGTACCGGGACCGGAAATACCGAAGCGTGTAGCAGATTCATTAGCTGCTGTAGGCATGACGGAATATGCCAAGCATGCACCGCATCTTTTGAGCGGCGGCCAGAAGCAGCGTGTGGCTATAGCAGGTATTCTGGCGCTGCAGCCGGAATGCATTGTGTTGGACGAGCCGACTGCTATGCTCGACCCGCAGGGACGCAAAGAAATCGTCGGCACTGTACGCAAGCTTAATGAAGAAAAAAAGATGACCATAGTTTATATTACGCATTATATGGTGGAGGCCCTGGCTGCCGACCGCGTAGTTGTAATGGAAAAAGGTCATATCAGATTTATGGGTACTCCGCGTGAGGTTTTCAGCAGAGTTGATGAGCTGGAGGCTTTGGGACTGGAGGCTCCGCTGGCAGCGAAGGTAGCCAGCGAGCTGCGCAAAAGCGGTGTAAAGCTGCCACAGGATATTATTACAGATGAGGAGCTGGCGCAGGCATTATGTCAATAAAACTTTCTAATATATATCATACATATTCCAAAGGCACGCCGTTTGAACGCTTGGCACTCAATGATGTGTCGTTGGAGATTTCCAAGGGCGAAATAGTTGCCATTATAGGACACACCGGCAGCGGCAAGTCTACCTTAGTACAGCATTTAAACGGCTTGCTGAAGCCGGATAAGGGCAGCGCAAGCATTGATGGCATTGATATTACTGCCAAGGGTGCGGAGGCCAAGACTGCACGCCAACAGGTTGGCATGGTATTTCAGTATCCCGAGCATCAGCTGTTTGCGGAAACTGTTTTTGAGGATATCGCCTTCGGTCCGCGCAATAAAGGCTTTGCCGAGGACGAGGTAGAAAAGCAGGTGCGTGAGGCTATGGCCTTCGTCGGCCTGAATTATGATACCTATGCGCAGCGCTCTCCCTTTCAGCTGAGCGGCGGCCAGATGCGCCGTGTAGCTATTGCCGGCGTGGTTGCGATGAATCCTGATTATCTGGTATTGGACGAGCCTTCCGCAGGCTTGGACCCACGCAGCCGTAATGCAGTATTCAAGGAAATCATGTCGCTGCACAAGAGCCGCGGCATTGCCATTGTTTTGGTAACGCACAGCATGGAGGAGGCAGTAAAATATGCTGACCGCCTGTTGGTTATCAACACTGGCAAGGTGCTGTTCGACGGTACTCCCGCAGATATTTTCAAGCAGCATGCCGATGAGCTGGTTAAGGTTGGCGTAGATGTGCCGCAGGTTTACAAGCTGGCTGATTTACTGCGCAAAAACGGCCTGGCAGTGAAAGAGAATATTAAGGACGATATGAGCCTGGTTAAGGCGATTAAACAAGCAAAGGGGTGGAAATAATGCTGACAGATATAACCTTAGGACAATATTTCCCCGGTAACTCCTTTATCCATAAGCTTGATCCGCGTACTAAGCTGTTGGCTACCTTGATTTATATCATTGCTATTTTCTTTGCGGTAACGCCGTTGGCTTATGGTATCCTGACAGCCTTTGCTGCTGTGGTGATTCTTATCTCGAGAGTTCCCTGGATGCTGGTCTTTAAATCCTTGAAGCCTATCTGGATTATCGTTATTCTTACGATGCTGATCCATATGTTTACTGCTCCCGGCGAGCATATTGTCTTTACCTGGAAGTTTTTGAGCGTAACTGCCGAGGGTATCGACATGGGCGTAAAGATGGCTGTACGCCTGATTCTGTTGCTGCTGTTTTCTTCGGTGCTGACCTTTACGACATCGCCGATTGTATTGACAGACGGTATTGAAAATCTGCTGCGTCCGTTCAAAAAGCTGGGCGTTCCGGCGCATGAGCTGGCTATGATGATGACCATTGCTTTGCGCTTTATTCCTACATTATTATATGAAACGGACCGTATTATGAAGGCGCAGACCTCTCGTGGCGCTGATTTTGCCAGCGGTAATATCTTCCAGAGAATGAAAAATATGCTGCCTTTGCTGGTACCGCTGTTTATCAGTGCCTTCCGCCGTGCCGACGAACTGGCTGTGGCTATGGAAGCACGCTGCTATCGCGGCGGTGAAGGACGTACACGCATGCACGAGCTGGTATATGCCGGCCGCGATTACCTGGCTTTTGCTTTGATTATTATACTGGCGGTTGGCCTCGCAGTACTGCGCTGGGGGAATGTATGCGTACAATAAAGCTGGTTGTAGCATATGACGGCAGTGCCTATCACGGCTTTCAGAAGCAGAAAAACGTGCAGACGGTGCAAAATGTTCTGGAAGACGCATTGGCTATGCTGTGCGGCGAGCCTGTAGTAACCGCAGGCAGCGGGCGCACGGATGCCGGGGTACATGCTTTGGCACAGACGGTGACCTTTACTACGAATGGTCGCATTCCCTGTGCTAATCTGGTGCGTGCGGCGGCAAGCCTGTTGCCGGAGGATATCGTGGTTGTGAGCGCCGAGGAGATGCCGGAAGGCTTCCACGCGCGCTTCAGCGCACAGTGGAAGACGTATCATTACAAGCTGCTTGTCAATGAGCACGTCAATCCCTTTATGGTGCGTTATGCCTGGCAGATGCGTCAGCAGCTTGAGGTGAAGGCCATGAACGAAGCGGCCGAGCTGCTTTTGGGAACGCATGATTTCAGTGCCTTCCGCAGCAGCGGCAGTGTTGATACTTCGCCGATAAAAACAATTTATGCTGCCAGGTGGCAGCAGCAGGGAGAAGAGATTCTTTTCCGCATCAGCGGTGACGGCTTTTTGTATCACATGGTACGCAACATAGTCTGGTCCCTGGTACAGGTGGGAATGGGCAAGCGTACGGTTCATGATTTTGCCACCGAGCTGACGGCACAGCGCTGCGAATTTTTAAACGAGCCTGCTCCGGCACAGGGATTATACCTGGCGGAGGTCGGTTATCGGGAGTATCCGCAGCTTTAAGGGAAAAACTCTTGGAAAATGCTAAAATTTTAACAAAAATACTTGACTTAAACTCTTAAGTTGCGTATAATATATCTACGTGATTTTCCGCTTGATTTCACTAGCCCCGAAATACGGTGAGAAGATCGCAACGAACTGTATATTTGGAAAATATCTAGGAGGGACACAAGCGATGAAATCTTTTATGGCTAATCCGTCTAACATCGAACACAAATGGTACGTTGTTGACGCAGCTGATAAAACTCTGGGCCGCCTGGCTGCAGAGGTTGCAAAAGTCCTGCGCGGTAAACACAAACCGACCTTTACCCCGCACATGGACACCGGTGATCACGTAATCATTATCAATGCAGATAAGGTTGTTCTGACCGGCAAAAAACTGACTCACAAAATTTATTTCCGTCATTCCGGTTATCTCGGCGGCGACAGCTATGTAAAAGCTGGCGACATGCTGAAGAAAAACCCTGTAAAAATGGTAGAGCTCGCTGTTAAAGGCATGATTCCGCACAACAGCCTCGGCGCTCAAATTTTCTCCAAACTTCATGTATATGCTGGCAGCGAACATCCGCATGCAGCTCAAAAACCTGAAGTAATGGAAATCAACGTTAGATAATATCCGGGAGGGAACAAATAAATGGCAGTAGTTACTTATAACGCAACTGGTCGTCGTAAATCTTCTGTTGCTCGCGTTCGCCTGGTTCCGGGTGAAGGCAACATCGTTATCAACGACCGTGAATTGAACAAATACTTTGGTCTGAAAACCTTAGAGCTGATTGTTAACCAACCGCTCGAAGTTACCGAAACCAAAGGCAAATATGACGTACTCGTTAACGTAAACGGCGGCGGCATTTCCGGCCAAGCTGGTGCTATCCGTCACGGCATTGCTCGCGCACTGCTGAAAGTTGACGCTGAATTCCGTCCTGCACTGAAAAAAGCAGGCTTCCTGACTCGCGACCCGCGCGAAAAAGAACGTCGTAAATACGGCTTGAAGAAAGCTCGTAAAGCTAGCCAGTTCTCCAAACGTTAATAGAGAAGGCTATCTCAATCAATCACAAATCGCAAGAAAAGCCCGTAACCATGCAGGTTGCGGGCTTTTTCTTCGCCTCCATTATTTTCAAAAAGTGTCCACAGCTCATAGAAAATCAGCTACATATGTAACAAGTATGTAACGGGTATGTAACACGTATGTAACAAACTATATTAAATTAATAGCCTCTAACAGTTGTTCTAACGTCTTATGAGTGTAAACCCTTTCCGTTACATCGGAGCTGGCGTGCCCCAGAATTAATTTCTTGATTTTTACATTTACGTCTTTATCATCAAGTAAGCTTGCGCAGGTGTGACGGCCGTCACCGGGCAAGTGGTCCATCTTAAACATATTCATTACTGGTTCCCAATATTTGCTGCGGTATGCGTCATAGGATATGTTCTTTCCCCGCTCATCAGAGAAGATGCATTTGCCGGTGCTGCGTTCGTAGGCAGCCTTGAAGAAGTCGAAGATTTTATCAGCAATAGGAATTCTTCTGCCACGGCCGGCCGCAGTTTTCATGCCGCCAACGAAGAATTTATTTTCAAAGTCAACGTCCGCTTTCTCAACTTTCACTAGCTCGGTAGGACGCATGCCGGTATAACAGAGGATAAGCACGGCTTGCACTTTTATATCCTGGCTGTTCTCCCATAATATAGCAAGCTCCTTTTGTGTCAGCGGATTATGTATTCTGCTTTCAACCTGGGGCGGTAGGCTGGTAAGCTCAACATAATTCTTTACTATAATGTCATTGGCAAGTGCGTACTTGGCCATCAGATTACATACGATTCGTATTGCCTTCTTGGTGGCGTAGCCTTTGTCGCAGTCATTTATGACTTGCTGAAATTGCGCGGTCTTAATATCTTTGAACGGTATATCCCATAGTGGCGCGCAGCGCTTATATGCTGCCTTATATTGGTTAGATTGCTCTTTGCCGTCAACGTAGGTTGCGGCTTCCCATCTCTCGTGTACCTGGGCAAACGTCAAGCCCACACTTTCAACATCATAGGGCGATTGATTGTATTCGGCTAGGGCAGTAAGTGCTTCTGTGCGCTTTGCATAGTAGCCTAGTATTTTCATAAGCTGGCGGCCGTCATTGGTAAAGCCCGTTGTGATGCGGACCATATACGGTCGCCGCCGGTTCCCGGTCAGCTTCGTAACGGAACCATAGCCGTTAGGTAATTTCATGTTTAGTTGCTCCTTCCTTTTTCAGTTGTTGCATTTTTTGCAACAGTTGGGGATAGCATGTGTATAAACTCTTTAAGCGTTTATATGAAGTTATTATTCACAAATTAAACATATTATCATGATATAATATAAGTAGGTGTTCGGGGCGGCTGTGCGGTCCGGTGTAGGCGCAGTAGACGGCGCAACTTCCGTGGGCACATATACAAGCATATTGTATTTCATTTTCGGGGTGTTGAATGAAGTGCAATTCTTGATTCCCTTCTTTCTCCTTTTTTCTAGGTTTTCATGTTTTCCAGATTTTTTTCATCAAGGCAAACCTCCTTTCAAAATTTTGTTTACGATTTGGCAAAAACAACAGCAACAATAGCTCACGTGTACGGCGTGGGCTATTGTTGTTTTTGTTTGAAAATCTCATTGCGCCTTACGACTGATTTTTCTCGCTTGAAGTCAAACTCTAATGATAACACGTTTTGTCTTAAATCACTAACATCATTGCTTAGTTTCGCCACTACATGTTGTAAAGACTCTATCTTCTGAAAATTTTTGTTAACATCATGTCGCAATTTAATTATAAACGCAAACTCCAGGGAAACCGCTACTGTCAGAAGGATAATGACAACATTCTTTTTGTCAGACATAAATTTTTTCATCGGTTCACTCTCCTTTGTAATAAAAAAATAATGGGCAGCTTTTTAGACTGCCCATGTCACGCCTTGCGCCAATGGCACAGCGAAAATTGTTTGATAGAGGTTCTTAATCTGTAGGCTTATAGTGTCACTGTCAACCATGTTAACCACCTCACTTTCTGTCTTTATTTGATTTAATAATAGCACATTTAAATGTAAACTGCAATTCAAATAATTACTTTTCCTAAAACTCTTTATAATGAGCGAGCTTAGTGGTAGAATATAAATAGGTTCTTAATGTTGTAGGCCTGCTTTAATTTGAATGGAGGGCACAATGCAGGTTTTATTGAGTAGGATAATCGGTATATTGCAGGAAGTGAAAGATGAAGAAACGCTGGCTGTCATATACAGTTTTATCCTTGGACTTGTAGACGAAGATTGATTTTTTATTTGTTGCACTAATTTAAAAGGCATAGCAAAATCCCCGTACCGCGGATGGTACGGGGATTTTTTTTATTTGCCGGTTATTTGCTTTTTGCCAGATTGTGAACGAAATCTTCAAATAAAGTTTTCATTTCGGGCGGCAGTTTGAGATATTCAAGGAACAAGTTTTTCGTGAATTCATCATCGGTTTTCAGTAACTTGCCTATTTGAAAAGCTAGTTCTTCATTGGTGTTGTTCTTGCTTTTGAACATATCTCCTTCACCGGTGCGCAGCCAATCTTCATTAACATAGAATTCTCTACATATATCAGCAATGGTTCTTTCTGGTACATTCTTACCTTTTTCATACTCGCAGTATGTACTTTGAGAACGTCCAATTTTAGCAGCAAAATTCTTCTGACTAAGGCCAACGGCTTCGCGTATCAATACTAGGCGTTGCGCTATATCCATTTAATCACCTCGCTTTATTTATAGTATAATATCGAATTACAAAAAAATCAATAGAAAAACGATAATTTGCGTATAATCGAAAAACGAAAAAAATAATTGACAAACGATAGTAATAGTAGTATGATAATTACAAAGCGATGATGAAAAATCGCGAAACGATAAACAGTGAAAGGAGGTGGCAACAATGGAAATGTTAGCAACTTCTTTCGCAGTAACCAGCGGAACGCTAATGGGATTGCTGATATTTGTAGTAATTACAAGCTTGCCAGAATTGCGGCAATGGCTTTTGAAGAAAGGCTATAATCAGGCATTCCAGGAAGCGGACCGCAGGCAGGCTGATACTGAACGGCAAGTAGAACTGCTGCGAAGGCGCGTGTCTGAGCTGGAAAGAACTCTGCGAGGACATCTTGTTCGGCATTCCATAAACGATATTCAAAAGAACATTGAGGCTCGTTTTGGAGATGGCGTTGGTAAGCGTAAAGCATGAGTTTAAAGAGTAAGCGATAAGCTTCTTTCTTGGCAGCGCGTTTTCTCCGTTCCTCGCGTTCCCGGTGTTCTGCGATGTATTTCTGAGTGAAGTACGAAACAACAAGCGCTGAGGCGGTGGCGAGGAACTGGGACAAAATTATATCAATAGTAATAATATCACCTCCTTGCTACATTATAGCATGGGAGAGACGGAAAGGGGCGAGAACAATGGAAGTAAAAGAGATGCTCACCGAAAAGCGCGTAAAGCGCACGGCGGTTGATATGTCCAAACTTAAAGCGGACGGCCTTATGGTTGCGGCCGCATATATGCAAGGCTTGCAAGCTGCCGTAAGACTGTGTGAACAGCAACAACAGGTAGTCGGCCAGTAGTAGGGCTGAAATAGAAACAAGCCCCGCGCCTAGCGTCGGCGCGGGCAGGAGGTGTGCTTTGAATAAGAACACTGACAAGGATATGCAGCGAATCATGGCGGCTGTCTGCTGTGACACACTGGAAAAGAAAACTGAAAAGGAAAAGCGCGCTGGCGTTATTGAGCGCATGAATCAGCGCTACGAAACGGCAATGCGCTTTCTAAAGCAAAGGAGGCAGTAAGATGCTTGGAAACGTTCCTATTAAAACAGCCGCGCGGCTTATGCAGAAAAGCGAAATGTTTGTGCGCTGTGGCTTGCGCTGCGGAGCCTTGCCGTTCGGTGTGGCCTTCCACGCGAGCAGTAAAAAGAACTGGACTTATCATATCAGCCCCGCAAAATTTTCCGCATATATGGGCATTACGCCTCTTGAATTGGAAGAAGAAGTGTGGAGGTATGACTGAGTGACTAAGAAGAAAAGAAGATGTGTTGTATGCGGCAAAGACTTGTCGCACATGAACTTCTCTAAAGTAGTAGATAAGGAAAGCGGCCTGCTTGTTACCGTGTGCAGCGGCGGCGAGTGCTGGCGTAAGATTGTAATGAAAGGATGGGCAAAATGAGCAAGACTACTAAAGGATTAGTAAAGGCTTTTATCATCACTGTTATTCTGCTTACTGGTCTTGTCTTTCTGACCGGTGGCAGCGCCGCAAAGCTGGCCATTAGAGCACATGGTGTTTTGTTCCCTAGTTATAGCAGAACCCTGGTTGCTTACCATGTAAGCGAAGGGGAGACAGTGTGGGATATTGCAAATGCTCACATGAAAGAGCAGGACAAGTACAGAGATTGTCGCGAGCTGATGTTTGATATTCGCAAGCATAACAATCTTATAGGTAAAGAGTTGCAAGCGGGACAACAAATTGTTATTCCGTTATATAAAGAAATTTAATTTTATTTTTTGAAAGGAGATTGATTTTATGAACAACAAAGAAATTTCCCAATGGGCGGTTGAAAATTTTCTCTGCAAGGGTGGCGTAGTGCTTGCCGCTAACGATAGCAAAAGCATTGTAGGTGTCAGAGGCACTTTTGAGAAAATCAGCGAGAAGTTTATAAAAGTGCTCGTCGGTATGAGTGTGACTATCATCAAAAAGAACCCCGAAGATTTTGAGATTCTCGTAGCTGCTACTATGAGCCATTTGCTGGCGCTTGCGAAAATTGCTGAGAAAAAATACGATGCGCCGCAACTCAGTAAAGATGTGATTTATCGCGTCGCAATGGCATTATGCGATAAAGACGCTGCTCGTTATGCAGCACTCTCTACAAAGCACATGTTAGAAGAAATGGAGGACGAGGCTTGATGAAGGGTAAACTGATTATGACAGTTGAGCAAGCCGCTGACCGCGTGGCGTGGGAACGCGTCCGCAATAGCGGTATCGGCGGCAGTGATGTGGCCTGCATCATGGGACTTAATCCCTGGAAGAGCGCTTACGCACTCTACGCTGAAAAGCATGGTGATGTTGAGCCGGAGGACCTTTCCAATAATGAATTTGTGTATTGGGGTACGGTGCTTGAGCAGGTTGTAGCTGACAGATTCTGTGAGCTGACCGGCAAAAAGGTTCGCAGATGCGGCACATTGCAGGATGAAAGCTATGAGTTCATGTTGGCGAACGTTGACCGCCTTGTGGTAGGCGAGAATGCAGGCCTTGAATGTAAGACCGCGAACGGCTTTAAGTCGAAAGATTGGGACGGTGACGAGCTGCCAGACAGCTACTATTGCCAGTGTCAATGGTACATGGCTATTACCGGCTGTGACAAATGGTACATCGCCTGCTTAATCGGCGGCAACCATTTTGTATGGAAAGAAATTCCCCGTAACGATGAGTTTATTTCAGATATGAGAGCGCAAGCGATTATATTCTGGAACAACCTGCAAAACGATATTCCGCCGGAGGTTGACGGCAGCGAAAGCACTGCCGCAACCATTGACAAAATGAATAAGGATAAGTTAGCGGTTGACAGTATCGCACTGCCTAGCGCAGCAGAGCAATACATTAAGTGTATTGACGGACTGACGGCAACGAAAAAGGTACTGGAAGAACAGTTAGCGCAGGCACAAAACGCCTTGAAGCTCATGCTGAACGGCAGCGAAAGCGGCGTGTTTATGGATAGAAAAATTACCTATATACAGATTGCCGGAAGAGTAACGCTGGACAAAAAGGCACTGAAAAAAGACCTGCCGGACGTATACGAAAAGTATGCTAAGGTTGGCAAGCCCAGTATGAGGTTCACGTTAAAATGAGCCTTACAGAGCAGGAGAAATTAGGCATAACCTTGTTCCATAAGCGGAAGGAATTAAGCCTGTTGCAATGTGAGGTCGCTGTAATGGTTGGCGTAGAGAAGCCGACCATTAGCGCATACGAATGTGGCGTAGTTAAAAATATTGCATTGCGTACACGTGTAAAATTGGCACAAGCATTAGACTTGTCGCTGGAAGAAATTTTGTATGACAGTGAAAAAGATTGTTTGAAATTAAGGAGGTTAAAAGAAGATGGCAACTATTAACGGTATTCAAAAAAGAAATAATAGCAGTACTGCAAAGGCACCGTCGCCTTTAAGCTTAGCGATTAACAGCGCAGCGGTCAAAGAACGTTTCGAAAAAATGCTTGGTGAAAACGCCGGCAGTTATCTGTCTAGCGTGTTAACAGTATACAACAACGATAAACTTTTGCGCGCAGCGGATTATCATACTGTGCTTGCAGCAGCAGCTACGGCAGCAAGCCTCAAACTTCAAATCGTGCCAACTCTCGGCGAAGCATATATTGTTGCTTATGCCGGTATAGCTCAATTTCAAATTGGATACAAAGGTTTAATTCAGCTCGCTATGCGCAGTGGGTATATGAAAAAAATTATCATGGTGCCAGTTTATGAGGGAGAGTTGAAACATTGGAATAAATTCGATGAGACTTATGAACTCGGCGAAGCGGTAAGTGATAATGTAGTGGGTTACTTCGCGGCCATCGAAACAGTTGGCGGTTTTAGAAAAGCGCACTATTCAACCAAAGAGCAGGTACTTGCTCACGCAAAACGCTTCAGCAAGGCGTTCAATAAAGGACCTTGGAAAACTGACTTTGACGCAATGGCCTGCAAAACAGTCTTGTTGCCTATTTTGAAAACATATGCACCTAAGTCTATCGAATTATTGACTGCCTTTGAAAATGACGGAAAAGCTGCTGTGCTCAACGAAGAAACCGGCGAGGCTGAATACATCGACGTTGACGCAGAGAACGCTACAGAGCAAGCGCAGGAGCTTGCAGAGGGCGGCAAGGTTGATACTGCTACCGGTGAAATCTTCACGGCAGAAGAAATTGAAGCAAGCATGAAATAACCAAAATCATCGGGGACAAAATGTCCCGAAAAGTGGGGACAAAATGTCCCCCAACTTTGGGACAAAATGTCCCCTAAAAATTTGAAAGGAGCGGGACAAAATGTTGAATGTAAAAGCGACACCGTGCGAAAAAAGTAAAGCAATAGTTCTTGTAGGTAAAGGACACTTTGGCTTCATTAACATTGGCTTCAGTAACAAATTTGCGGACGATTTAAAAGAAGCAAAGCCAGATGCTTTCGACTTATTCTTTGAGCTTATCAAGGGAGCAGCTGGACTTCATCTTCTTTCTATGTATTCGTATAGAAAGAGCAATCCGAAACGCTGGTATAGATTTTTGAAGTTCTGCAAGAAGGACGGAAGAATCAAGGTATACCGGAAGAACAATAAAATGGTGTACGAAGTACCTACATACTTGGAGGAGTAAAACATGGCTGGCAGGTATTATTGGTTAAAGCTCAACGAAAACTTCTTTGAAAGTGATGTCGTTGAGTGGCTAGAGGACCAGGAAAACGGCGAAAAATACGTACTCTTGTACCTTAAACTGTGCTTAAAGTCATTGAAAACTGACGGCGTACTTGTTCGGCAGGTCGGCAAAATGACTATTCAGCATACTGCTGAATCAATCGCTAAACAGACGCAATTTGATATTGAAATCGTCGAAAGTGCGCTTGCTTTGTTTGAACAAATTGGCCTTATTGAGAAGAACGATAAAGGCGAAAGCTACTTGCCGGAGGTTGCTAATATGACCGGCAGCGGTAGCGCGTCAGAATCAGCGACGAAGAAAAAGACGCAACGTCAAAATAAAAAGGGACAAAATGTCCCCGAAAAGGGGGACAAAATGTCCCCAGAAAAAGGGACAAAATGTCCGACAGAGATTAGAGATAAGAGTATAGAGTATAGAGATAAAGAAAAGGATGATTATCATCATCCTAAAAGAAATGACGATGACGAGGCAAAAACACATACTGAAATTTTTGCCTTGTGGGAGAAAAACATGATGCCGCTTACTCCAATCGTCGGAGAAAAACTGCAAGCCTTGTTAGGTGAGGTTGGCGAGGCTGCCGTTGAACAGGGAATATTGGCAGCGGTTGAGCACGGCGCAAGAAACTTTGCGTATGTGCAGACCGTAGCAAGAAACTATGCCAGCGGTAACAGCAAGAAGCAGAATGCAGGTGCCGGATATTCTAGCATGGACCTGGTAAACGAACTTTACGGAGATGTAGGAGGTGAAGGCGATGCTGCAACAGCAGAGAATAGCCCAAACGATTGTTAAACTGCAACAGGCAGGCAAGCGGATGCCGCAGGATATACGGCCCGGCTTTGACCGCCTGGAAGAAGCGAAACGAATCTTGTCAGAAACAGTCAACCTTTGGGCAGGAATTTTTAATCAGCAAAATATAGGCCTTGACCGGTGGGAGAAGGCAGAGCAGATAGCGCTTACCTTGACCGGTGCGAACGGCCTTAACGTGAATATAATCAGCCCGGCGCTGATGCAGGCTGCTTTGAAGCAGGCAGAAGAAGCTCATGTGCAGGAGAATATAAACCGCTGCAACATGGAGAAGCTGAGCGACGGCAAGCCGCTTGCTGATAGGCTGAACAGTATGCTGCTGAAATGGACAAGGGCAAAGCTGGCGGAACACCGGCTCATTATGCCGTATATGCCGCAGAACAAAGATGTGTTTGAATACGGCCGGCAGATTGGCTTGAATGATAACGCTATTGACAATCAATTCCGTATCCTGCAATGCTACATGAACGACTTTACGTACAGTCGCAAGCATAATGAGCCTTGTAAAAGTAAGCTGCTGAAATGTGGCGATACGCTTACTTTGGAGGTGCTGGCGTGAATAATTGGACGGCATGGGTTGGCGTGAAATTTGGCACGCTGACTGTTGAGAAGTATTTAGGCTACCAGGATAGGGGTTCAGCTTACTTCTTGGTGCGTTGCGATTGTGGCAAAACAAAAAAAGTGACCATCTGGGAGTTTAAGAAAGGCAAGGAAAAATCTTGTGGCTTGCTGAGATGTAAAGCAAAGGTAAAGGGACTGACGGGTACACCGAAACCGCCGGAAACCATTACGCAGCAGGATGAAACTACTAGCGCACTAGAAGCACGCTTAAAGCCTAAATACTATTGCAGGGCTGTTACACCGGACTGCGTGATAAGCACTCTGCTTCACATTTGCTGCTGTGAGTGCGACCGACCTTGCAAGCGGTGCGAGAATACGCCGCAGAAGTGCGGAGCGAGGGAGAGAAGACAATGAATTTTGTTGATTTTTTCGCAGGAATCGGCGGTATTCGCTTAGGCTTAGAGCAAGCCGGGCATAAATGCGTCGGTTTCTGTGAGTTTGATAAGTACGCCAGGACGGCGTATAAAGCTATGTACGATACGGAAGGAGAGTGGGAAAACCACGATGTACGAACAGTTAAGCCTTATGACGTTCCAGCCGCCGGCCTCTGGTGCTTCGGCTTTCCGTGCCAAGACATCAGCGTCGCAGGCAAGCAAAAAGGCCTGCAAGAAGGTGAGCGAAGCGGATTGTTTTACGAAGTTATGCGACTGCTTGCCGGCCGTAGGCAAGAAGATAGACCTAAATGGCTGCTCGTTGAAAATGTTAAAAATTTACTTAGCATTGGAAACGGATTTGATTTCGCGCGGCTGCTGTGTGAAGTGGGGGGGTACGGGTATTCTCTCCAATGGGACACTCTCAACAGCAAAGACTACGGTGTTCCCCAAAACAGGGAGCGCGTGTTCATTGTCGGATATCTTGGAAACATCCGTGGACGAGAAGTATTTCCTATCCGACCAGCAGACGGCGAGAATCCTTGCGAACTCAACGAGATAACACAGGGCGTTGCCGATGCTCAAAGAATCTATGACGGCAGCGGACTAGCAAGAACGCTTAAAGGTGAAAGCGGTGGGCAGGGCGGTAAAACAGGCTTGTATGCTGTTAAAGTACTGAAACCGTATGGCTCAACAGGCGGTGTGTGTGGCTTAAAAATTGCCGAAAATAAAACAGGTATAGCGTCAATGTGTGCTGCACGTGATTATAAAGGCATCAGCAGACATAACGGCAACGCTGCTGTATGCATGAGCATCAAAGGACAGCAATTGCAGGAGCAGATTACTGTAACTCCGACAATTGATACTGATTGCAGAAACAATTTAACGCGTAAGCAGACTTGTTACGCAGTGTTAACGCCAGACCGAGAAGAGAAACGGCAGAACGGCAGGCGAATAAAAGAGCCGGGCGAGCCTAGTTTTACTTTGACAGCGCAGGACAGACACGGCGTGGCAATATACCAGCGTCCGCGCGGATACAACAAAGGCGGTATGCACGATGTAGCTCCTGCGTTATCAATAAGCGCTTGGCAGGAAAACAATTTGTTGGCTAATGGCATCCGTATTCGCCGCTTAACTCCTCGTGAGTGCTGGCGTTTGCAAGGCTTTCCCGATGAATATTTTGATAAAGCAAGGGCAGCAGGCATTAGCAATACTCAACTGTATAAACAAGCAGGAAACGGCGTTACTGTTAATGTGGCACGTGCCATTGGTGAAAAACTGAAGGAGGTTGAACATGAATAAAGAACAAGCAAAGCTCATCAAGGCTGTTAATGCAGAGCTGGAAGAATGGCTGCTTAGCGGTGATGTTGATTATCTGCATAAGGCTATGGCTGTTATTCGTGCAGAAATTGAAAAGGAGGAAGAGTAATGACTCCAGAACGTAAACAATGGTGGGATAGCCTGCCGGAACGCGAAAAGATGTTGCGCGAACAAATTTTAGATGTCAAAAGAGAAATCTCAATGGCTAAGTATAGTCTTCAACTTGGCTGCTTTAAGCCTAAGGCTATAAAACTTATTATCGCTGGTATGAAAAAACAAAAGGTTACGTTAACAGCTTTAAAACATGAGCTTGATAGTACAACGGTAGAGACGTATATAGGATGCCATGAATATCGCTGCAAAAAGTGCGGTGGCACGTTTGAAAATCTTGAACAGTCGCGCTGTTGCTGGTGCGGTAGGAAGATTGTGGGGTGTAAGTAATGAACGAGCCGATTGTTTCGCCGTGGTTGATTTACTGGGCGGGAAGAATGGACATGATACATCACTTCTGCATTGTAGCAGGGGTTTTACTAACAATGGGTGCTGGCATAAGCATAACAGGGATTGTTTCAAGCCGCGCTGATTGCGGCGGCTGGGTTGCCGAATGGCAGTAAGCGTTGCGAGAATCCCCACGCCGCCGCTTTTTATAAAAGGAGTGATAGAATGAAACATTACCGGCTTAGATGGGAAAGTATAGCGTTCCCAGATATGGGACTTACAGAAATCGTCGATGCAGAAACGGCGAAAGACGCTAAAGTCAAGGCTGAGAAGAATTCTACCGATGAATTTCTGTCAGTATATTATTTAGACGAAATAGAGGAGGTACCAGAATGTGTAGTAAACATATGAGTGAATTCGTGTGCCAACAGCTTGACGAATTGGAGGCGCTGTTTAAGAAAAAGCATGAGCAGTATTCCTCCGGCGCAGATGAGCTTGCTAATTTTCGCTGCGGCGCGCTGCTGAACGGACGCGGCGACGATGCAGAGGGAATGTTTGAGGAACTGAAAGCGTATGCGGCAAAGCATATCGCTTTTGTTTATACCCATGATATTTATGGTGATAAAATCACCGAAAGTCTGAAGGACATTGCCGTATACAGTCTGATTGGCTTGTATATGGTGGAGCTGGCGAAGCAGGAGGACGAAGAAGTATATATCCCGGGGCCTTTTGATGCTGACGATGAATCTGAAGAGGATACAGAAGAATGAAATTAACATTTACGATTCCAGGCGAACCGACGGCGCAGGGACGGCCTCGCTTTTCTACTCACGGTGGATTTGTGAAAGCATACGACCCGGAGAAAAGCCGCAACTATAAAGCCTACGTCAAACTGTTAGCCAGTGAAGCGATGCAAAATATAGGGCTGACGCTTACGGAATTGCCCCTGGGCGTTGAGATAATAGCTGATGTGGGTATTCCTGCAAGCAAGTCAAAAAAATTCAAGGAGCAGGCTTTAAACGGCTTACAGTTACCGATAAAAAAACCCGATGTTGATAACGTCGCAAAGATTATTCTTGATTCTATATCTGGTATTGTCTATAAGGATGATAAACAGATTGTTAAACTTACAGTATCTAAAAAATATAGTGACATACCAAAAGTTGAGGTGAAAATTTATAATGTTGAATAACTGTTTAATACTTGGTTGGGTGAAATTTGAACCTACGGTGCAAGTTATGAAGAACGGCAAAGAAGTATGTAACCTTGAAATTCAGTGCTCCAGAACGTACCTTGATAAGGACGGCAAAAAGATTTATGACTACATTTCCTGCCGCTGCTTTATCCCAGGACTGATTAAATATATCAGCAACTACATCACAAAAGGCACGCAAGTTATTGTCGGAGGACGCTTCCAGACTGATTTATACGTGGATAGAAACGGCAAAAATTCTAAAGCAAGCTATTTACTGCTGGAGCATTTGGAAAGCGTAAAGATAGCGAAAAGCACAGCGCCGTATCCTTCGAAAGAACAGAGAGACCCGCTCGATGATGTGGACTGGTAGAGAAAATGGATTACGCAGAAGCAGCAGACTATGCAGAGAGTTTGCTCTTTGCTAAAAATGCAATAGGTAAAGCGGTTGTTTCTGCCAGGATGCAGCAGAGGGCGGAACGCTTGGAATTTGATATGAGGACCGGCGGCGATTCTACGGCACGCCTTGCGATTCAAGCAGTAACGCCGCTTGCTGCGGTTCGGTGTATTTATCTTGGGCAGGCCTTTTTGGTTTACCAGCCGGAAAAATGGCTGGATGTTATGGAGCGTTCGCTTCTCCTATTTCGGCAGCGGTTCGGCGATAAGTCGTATAAGGCGATTCAACACCGGTACGTATACCATTGGACGGTCCGCAAAATTTCTGTAATTGATGAGATTAGCCCGCAGGTGTACGCGCTACGTCGCCGCTCATTCATTGACGGCCTGCTCATGCTGGCGATTCAAGAAGGATTGCTGCGAATTGACATAAACGCCAACAGCTTCCAAAAGGCCAGGGCAGAACAGAAGAAAGAAGGTTAAAGGCAGGCGCACGGCGCTGCCGCTTCTAAACATTAAGAAAACGCTTGCTATTGGTTGGGCGTTAAGCTATAATAGCCTTGTCGATAAGCGTAAGCGCCTTTCAAGTATTGCGCTTGTCAGCCCAGCTCTAAAGGCGTAAAGCTGGCACGGATTGAAATATTGTTGATTTTCTTTATGAAATCGCGAAAAACAAAAAAGCCGGGGCTTTCACCTCGGCCTTTTTGTTTTTTCGCTTCCCTAAAGTATGCACTACGCGCACAGAAAAGGGCCGCCACGCGTTCCAATCATGGCAGCCCTAGGATTATACCTGTAAAACATTTCGACTTCAAAAATATATAGCCTGCTCGCATTTGCAGGATACAGAAAAGCCCCGGGGCGTTTGCTCTGGGGCTTGTGTTTTTTTATAATGCTTCGTTAAAATACCGGGCGGCGGTACAATTCGGTAACTTTTGCCGCCAGCTCATCTCTTATCATCCAACGAATAAGCGGGGACGTTGCGTTTTTAAATTTTTTGCACGCTTCTGCAACCAATCCCGCGCGCAATGCGTCAACTTCCCAAACGTGCAGCGGCGTGCGTTCTTTCAACGTGCGCGCGGTCCAATTAGTTGGCGGGTTCCAAAGCTGTCTGTAGTTGTCCGGCAGCCCTACGCCTTGACGCTTCCAATGGTTCAGCAACGCCAGGCGAAAAGTTGCGGCTTTCCAATTAACAGTTTGGCGGCCGCGCTCATTGTCAAGCCGGGCGCGGATAGCTTTCTGCTTTTTGATTTCGGCTTTCAAGCCGACAAAATTTTTCATAATTTCGCTTCCTTTCAATAATAGCCCGGCTTGCGCCGGGCGGGTGATTCGGGGTTATAGTTCGACAACTTCCAGATATGCGCGGCGGCGGTCGTTGTCGATGATATACGGGCGGCAGCCGCTGCCGTCATATTGGTTAATTACGTCGGCTTGTTTAAAGCCGTCATAATCAATCACCGGGCAGCCTGCGTCATCAGCGTAAACGCTAGCGCCTTCCGGCAGCATCATGTAAACGCGGTCACTCGCTTCACTGTAAGCGACGGGGGCCAGGGAATAGCTTTCGTTATAGCCGCACTTCTGGTAGTCGCGCCAGCCAGGCAGCAGAACGCGGGGCGCTTCTTCATCGTAGCCCACTTCTTCGTATTCGTCGGTTCCAGCGTGGTAAACGTGAACGGGGTAAAGCTTAGTGGTTTCGCCTTTGATAAGCTCGCCGCTTTCCGTGCAGGCGGTCGCTTCCCAATATTCGCCGTTCCAGTCGGATTTAAAAGCGGCGTAGCGCTGGCCTTCTTCATCGGCGGCTACAAAAAGGGCGTTATAAACGTTGTTTTTAACTTCTTTCAACATGGTTAATTCCTCCTAAAAAATCGCTTCTGCCTATTAATATTCTACACCGGCGGCTTTCCTGCCGGTGTAGTGGGTTGAATAAATTAAAATGCTGATTCAACGGTCTAAACAAAACATACTTACGCTGGTTCCGTATATTTCCGCTTTATATATGCGGTCGGGGTTGCCAGCAAGGAACCAGCAAACAAAGAACACTTTCGGGCCGTAAATTGCAACGTTGCAATTATTCGCAAGGTCAATAATAAGATTATGACTACGATATACGCCGTCAAGCTGATAGAATTTCTTTCGCTTCACTTTAAAGCCTCCTTTAATAAGCGTTAACTTTCCAATCATTCCAATCGTCAAAAGTGACGGCCTGCAGCATTTTTCGTAAAACAAGAATATTCTGTTCATATGCCTTTTGCTGCTTTTTCAACATCAGCCAGGCAGCGGCCGCCGCTTCTGCGTCGCTTATGATTTCGGCCGGCGTCTTTCCGCTGGCCTGCTTTTCCAGACGCTTCAGCTCGTCGCGCATGTAGTCCCCGTTTAAAACACGATTGCGCCAGTCACCGGAACGGCCCCACGGGCCAACGGTAAAGCTTGCACAAATGTGCTCGCGCTTGCCAACGTCATAACTTAAAGAGGTGGGGTCGTACCCGTTCGAATAGCCAGCGGCGCGGATGGCGTCGCGGATGGGGTCAAGCCGTGTGCTTTTCTCGCGCGTTTCCGCTTTGAAAATGTCGGTGTATGCGATATAGCAACGGCAAACGCCTTGCGCCTCTGCGTTCAGCGCTTCAGCCGCAAAAAACGCGGCGGCAAAATGATTTGCCAGGTCAGCAACGGTGTGCGCCGGGGTGATTCGTGCCACGTGTTCGCGGCATAAGCGCCAACATAACGCGCGGCGCGGTTCCACGGCTGCCAGGCTCGCTTTTATAGCTTTTACTAATTGTTCGGCTTTGCTCATGGTTTTTTCCTCCTTTGGCCTGCCTCATCAGTACCGGGGCGGCCGGTCCCCAGTATACGCCGCGCGGGGCGGCGTTTCGGCTATTGTAACAAGGGCGTTTCCGGGCGGTATTTCAAAAACTCGCTGCCGTGCAGGTCGCGTATTTGCTCCATAGTCAACGCGCGGCGGACCTTCTTCACCCATTCGCCTGCATGCCAGTACCATAATTTTTTCTTGCTGGCCCATTTGCAGCCGGCGCCTTTCAAGGCGTCTTTGTTCTCTTTCGTTTCGCCGCCTATCCATAACCAATTACCGCATATCTCAATTTCAAGGCCTTTCAAGCCCATCAGCACGGCCAGGATTTCGGCAAATTCCGCCTGTTCGGCCAGAATTTCGGCGGCTGTTTTATAAGTGCCATCCGCTTTCTTGTTGCGCTGCCACTCCTGGCGGCTTTCGCTTTCTGCCAGTTCTGCGGCGCGTTTGTCGTGCGCTGCGCTCATTGCCTTAAATTCTGCGGCCGTGCCGCCTTTGTCCGGGTGGCAGCTCATGCAGGCTTTTTTAAATGCCTTCTTAAGTTCCTCGATTGTTTCGCAAGCGGCAAAAATCTTTCTCCAGTCCATTTTCTTTTCCTCCTTTTTCGGTTCCGGGTTGTATTTGGCTTTTAATTCGGCGAATTTCTCGCGGCTGACTTTGGCAACCAGCTTTACAAAACGGCGGCTGCTGTCCCATGTATCATAGATAACGCCGTTGACAACGGCTACGGCGTGTTTTGCTACAAAAACAACGTAGCTGGCGCTGTTGTCGCAATGCTTTGTAAAGCTGTTGACTGTTTCGCGGCTGGCGGCTTCAACTTTAATTCCCAGGTCAGCCAGGGCGGCGGTGATGTTCTTCACGGTGTTCCATGCAGCGCCGCTTTCAAATACCTTTGTTTCCAGCAGCTTTTTCGCTTGCTGGTAGGTTAACGGGGTTGCCGTGCAGATTGCTCTAATTGAGCAGTCCCCGATATTTTTGTTTTCCGGATTAGCATTATACTTTTCAAAGGTCATTTTCTTATTACTCTCCTTTCGGCTGTTGGCTAGGGCTTCGGACCTTCTGCCTGGCAGCTTTACGGCCCCAGCGGGGCCGCCGTCAGCTTTAAAAAATCAGATACACGATGTTTGTTGCGTATTGATAGACTTCCTGCTGTGCCTCGCTTAATGCCGGGTAGCGGTTCA